>Ga0233436_1000962_pt1 | contig 26651 bp, 17 predicted proteins | sample SI_122_August201_2_FD_182723 | JGI IMG/M metagenome (GOLD analysis project Ga0233436, IMG submission 182723) | Seawater microbial communities from Saanich Inlet, British Columbia, Canada - SI_122_August2016_150_MG | ecosystem: Environmental > Aquatic > Marine > Inlet | place: Canada: British... | reverse complement strand
TGCGAAAAACACAATCAAATTTGACTGATGGTGAACACTTAGAGTAAAAATACATCCGACCCAATGCGTGAATAAAGGAGGTGTTCACGATCATAAGAATGGGTGTTCATGATCATAATAATACGCATTTACTTTTTTCGTTAGGATAATTTTTCATTAGTACTTAAAGAAACGTTAAGTTTTATTCAACTATTTAACAAAATACCCTCTTAGGCGTTCACGAAATAGAAATGACAGAGAATTAAAATACACAAGCAATAATGGGAATGTACGTCCAGATGGTCGGTGATTTCAGTTATCTTATAAAACTAATCCAGACGTACCAAAGACTGAAAGTAAATAAGCAAACGATACTCAAAACACTCCAAAGATTCATAAATTTATTTGGTTTATGCTCTGCATCCACTGTCTTTCCATTCATAACAAGATAGTTGATGAGCGCTATAATGGGAGCGGAAATGAATGCAACTACAGTAGCAAGAACAATTAATTGTCCCATGTTTTTCATAAAGAAAAGAAAAATCAATAAAGTACCTATAACTGAAAGAGCTAAAAAACCGCGATAGTTTCTTTTTGAATCTGATGCTCTTTCACTCCCTTCAGGTTCATTTGCAAGAATTAACACTGATTCATCTAAAGTCCTTGGGTAGGCATCTAAACAGGTTAAAGTTGTACTTATCATTGTCGCTAGAGCGGCAGCACCGATTACAGGGTAGGCCCATTGACCTAAGGAATTCGTGTAAAGTTGAATGAGCTGGCCCGCAAAAACCGCGCCTACAGGGGAAGGTGTTTCTCCACTACCATACATAACGAGAGCGCCTAAAGTTAAAAAACACATCGCTAAGCATGCCGTACCAATATAGCCTATCTTAAAATCAAACATAGCTTGTTTGACATCAGCTTGTTTACCGGAACTACGGTTGGCTTCTTCTGACCAAACTGAATGCCAAACGGTTATATCCATAGGAGCCGGCATCCAACCTAAAAATGCAACTAAAAATACGACATCCTCAATATTACTAAAGTCAAAAGTAGGTACTACTGATTGGTAGAAACCATTGGGCGCTTTAAATATCACCGCCAATAAGGCAAAAATAGTTATAACAGTCAACGTTAAGATAACAACTTTCATGACTTTATCTAAAAGACTATACTCACCAAAAAATAAGATACTTGCAGCGAGCATTAGAACCAACATCGCCGCATAATTTGCCTGTATTGTGGCGCCAAATAACTTTAAAGCAATTGAAGCCGTGACAATAGTTACTGCAGCTTGTATCAAGCACATAGTCATTAAAGTCATGCCCATATAAGTAAACAAAGCCCATTTCCCTAAAGCGTGATAACCGTGGAGAATATTTTTTCCTGTAATGGCTGTGTATTGTGGCCCAAATTTAAAAAATGGGTATTTTATAAGGTGAATTAAGGGAATAAAAATGAGCAGTAAAAATCCGTATACCGCACCTGCCTTTGTTGATGAGACTAAATGTGAGACACCCACTGCAGCGCCTGCATACATGAGCCCTGGGCCTAAATTTTTAATTGCACGACTAAATTGGTTAACCATTTCTTGTAGTTTCGTTTTTAAGTTACAAAAGCATGTATCTTCATGCATCATTAAGATGCAAAAGAATAGGAATTTCAAGCCACCAAGTCAAGTTATATTGAACTGCTTCTGCCCCTCTAGATGAGATGGCAAACTTAATTGTATCCTTTCTAGAAAATGGACGAAATCCCATTGCGACAGCGGCGGAGAACGAGTCGGCACTAAGAAACTAACCCAATAATAACTTCGTAAATTAACGGCATGTGTGATTATTAGGCTATTTAGCGTCAAGAAAGGTCAGTAAATCTGTGTGATGTCCTATCATTTTCCATTGTCCATCTTCTTTGCGGAAGGTATTTGTGGCGCGGATTGAAACTTTTAGAAAATTTCCATCTCCGTCAACATTCTCTCCCATTTCATAATTAGTGGTAACGGCAATATCTTGGCCAACAACAATGCGCACATCTTGAGGTAAAACTTTACCGCCTAATTTTTTTGACGCCTGAAATTCCCAAATTGCAGAAATATCCTTCCATCCTTTTAAGAAAACATTATCTGGCCCCATGTAGGTTACATCATCTGCATGTGACCACACGGTTAGCATTTTTTCGGTATTGCCGATGAACAAGTCATTTAACGCAATGTAGAAATTATTGTAGGCTGTGATTACTGCTGTTTTATCAGATTCTGATGTAATGGTCATTTTTTGCTCTCCTTTGAAGGGTATTGTTGTGTTGGTTGCAAAAATTACTAATGCGCCAATGGCGATTACGATGGTAAATATTGAGGATGTTTTCATAAGTTTTTATTTTATGGCTAAAGAAATCAGGGGCGGGTCTTTGATTTATGATAATAGGGCCTAAAAGTGAATTTTCTTGAATTTCAAGATATGACATTCTTGTAAAAAATCATAATTCAAAGACCCGGCCCTGGCGTTGCTTACGGCCTTCTGGCTTGCGCCCATCGCGCTTAACATTTGGAGTTACCTCCGCCTGCCCGATGTTTGCTATCTGGTGGTTGACCTACCTTGCCAGAGCGGGACTTTCACCCGCTGGAATTATCGACCTTGCTCGGCCGCACACCCTTTGTTTCTTGTTAGGCGACAACTATCCTGAAATACACCGTTCCTAAGGAGCTAAATAAATGTTATGCCCCCCATAACACCTTCAGAATTAGATCTGTCTACACAGCTTTTACACTTCTAAATTTGGTTTTAAAACGTAAAATCGGTTTTTCTATGATTCTAAAAGACAGCTCTGAGATACCCACAGTCAATAAAATACAGCAAAGTATTTTGATGATAATAGAGTCCCCTACTGCTATACCTAAATACGCCATTATTTCAGCGTAATAGGCCACAATAACATTGTGATATAAATAAATACCATAACTAATTTTACCTAAATGCACGGTCAAATCATTATGTAAAAAATTATGTTTACTCTCGGCATTTATCGCGTTACAAATAAGCCCTGCTGCGGCAACACCAATGAAAAATTGTCCTATGGCAATAAATATAATTTCATTGGTTAAATAATACGTTCCGTAATAAAACACAAAACCCAATAACATGAGTGGATAACCAAACTCTTTAAGGCGTTTGTGATTATCAAGACTAACCAGTGCCATCAATGCCCCGATAGCAAAAAAATCAAAACTAGTGAGCGAAAAAACTTTTGTTTGCAGGACTGAAAAATCATGGGTCAACAGATAAAAACGCGTACCAATGGCTAGTACTATCACGGTAATAAATAGAGTTAATAATCTTTTAGGATGTGACTTTAAATATAAAACCGTGAATGGCCAAATCAGATAAAACTGCTCTTCTATAGCCAATGTCCATAAATGACTATATGATCCAATCCACTCGTTTTGATTGAAAATATAGAAATTGGTTAAATACAACCAAAGTGATACACCATGACCTGTAATGCCTCCGATATCAAAACTATACATGACAATAAGAAACAAATAATAAATAGGAAAGATTCTTAAAGTACGACGTATATAAAATTCTTTGATAGAAACAAACTTGGAGGCTTTGTCGGATTCTTTAAGCAACAAACGTGTAATTAGAAATCCACTAAGTACAAAAAAGATAATGACACCTGTTTGTCCTAAAGGTAACACAGCTTTTGTTTCTGGATGCCATGTCCAAATTTGAAAAATATGAGCAAACATAACCATGCTGACAGCATAAAAACGAATACTATCTAAATGAATAAAATACATAGGGTTACTTGGCTACCAACTTAAACTGGGACAAAAAAGAATAGTAATTTCAAGCCACAAAGTCAAGGTATATTGAACCATATCAAAAGAAACCGCCCAATCGACTGAGTCTAAAACAGGCAATGTGGCGAGTTAAAAACAGCCTTGTCACCATCCAAATACAAAACCAAGATAAAGTCCTCTGATATTTCAACGTTTTAGACTATGCGGCGCACAGAAACTTATAGAGGTTCCTGAAAAACCTCTATAAGCCTAGCTTAGTAGTTGATCGTTTGATCAAACTCATAGCCCGGTATTGGATCAACTGCCTTAACAACCCAACCCTGAGTTTGATTGATCTCCGCATCGCTTATCGGCAGACCTCGGGATGGAGAAATCGCCGTTGCATGATCCGGTTCACCGCTATGCTGTTATATATTCCAACCATTAGCGTCATTTTTTCCAATTAAAGACATTACACTTAAGCGGCTGTCCTATTTTCGGGGTCGACTTCTACTTCTACTTGGGGGTCAATCACATTGCTTAGGGTTATGCATGCATCATTTTTAGAAAGGGTATAAACTCAATCACTCTAAAATCATAAAACATATGGAGAAGGAAATGAAGAGATTAATATTAATGTTAGCATTATCCATTGGAGCATCAATAGCATTAGCTGATAGTAACCCCGCCACATATAATACTAAAACAGGGCGCTTAGATATTCCTAATGTTATTGTAGACGGAGGTCCTATAAATTATAGTGTTGCATTTGAAAAAGCAGACGCGCCAGCTACGTCCGTACATATCAATGCGTTTCGCTTGTTGCCCGAGAGTGTGGCCTTAGCAGAAGATCCTAGCGCACCCGAGTGGTTATTTGTGCATACGGCAGCAACGGCAGAATTAGTTTCAACCACCACATTAATAGTACCGTTCCAACAAGACGTGTTCGCGTTCACAGACCGACCTTATCGCCAGCACGAGTATTTAAATGCGACGCAATTTGTGGCCCTATGGGCAGACGCAGGTAGCGATAGCTTCCAAGCTGTTCCACCGAACGCAGTGATGACTTGGGCAGAAGACGGAGTAGTTAAGGAAGCAGAAGTTGAGTTGCTTGACGCTAAATTAGTAGGTGACGGCAAAAGTATTCAGTATACAATGAACACGTTGACTTCACGTTACCCACAGCCGATAGGCAGCCAGCTTACAACGATGAGCATGTTTTTCGATGGTATGAGCCCCTCCCTGAGCTGCAGTGATGGCAATTCGGGTTCCAACACAGGGCTCTGTCACATGAACGAAATAAAGGATTACGGATACCTCTGGCAACTCGGCCTGTCCGAGCCCCTGCTTGCGGATGAGTCCTGTGTGCCGACTTCCTTCACCAACTCGATGGTGTATCTGCAAACCGAATACGAGGCTGAGTTCGAAGGTCGCATGCTTGTGGAAGAGGGCTATAGCGGATGGACCCTCGCGGCCGAAACGCTTCGATCCGAGCCTTTCATGGATACACAGCCCAAAGGAGGCACTCAGGCGCTGGGTGAGATCATGGGCATATTGGGCTACCTCAACCTGAAAGGCGCCACGCCGTTCACGGAACTGTATGCCATGGCCCTGCCGGTCTTAGTCGAGAACGTCACAGACCTTCCGGACTGGGTGCATGCCAGCCCTCCGACTCTGGAGAAGATCTACACCAAACTGGTTGAAGGTGCGGTGGTCGTCCTCGGGATCACCTACGGAAAAGTCCAGCCGGGTATCCTACCAAAGACGGGGCACGCGTTCGCCGCTGTCGGTGTCGACTGGGTGGACCGCAACCACGATGGCGTGGTTGATCGGAGCGAACATGCAACAATCGCGGTGGTGGACCCATTGGATCCGAGTGAGAACTATGGGTCCTCCCCACCGATCGCGACGGGCCCAACAAAGAAGACCTTGGTTCGCGTGTGGGAGGATGAGAGTGGAGATCTGGTCTACTCGTACCCCCAGTACCATGGAGACGCTGCTGATCCGTTTGATGCCAATAACTTCCTCACTGCAAAGGGACAAATCGGATCCTTTGTGTCCATCAACGTGAAACGTGACTGAAAATCCCCATCCGTTCGCTATGATAAAGCTCTACCATAGAGAGCGGATGGAGAACTTTCAATGTTTTTTGTTACTTATCCTTTGAAGCAATCTTAAAGAAAAAAGGTATCCGCTATAAATTTTAGGGGGACACGAAATTTCCATGAGATTTTTCTTCAATCAGCTTGTTCATAGATAATTATGGGGCCGCAGTACAATCATGTTTCACTGATAAATATTGGCAGGCAGCAGAGAATTGTATTTACAAACTTTCCAACAAAGAATAGATAAACAAAACCAATAAAGGCCAGACTCTATTTTTTTTACCCTAACTAAAAAATTAACGGCAACACACGCACCGAAGACCTTCAGCGCAAATCAAGACCCAGGCTGAGGCTCTTCGAGTGGGTTGATGTTATGGTTATATTGAGCTGCTTTAATATGACTAGAAATATCTGGTTAATGCCACCTTGTTGACCGACCTTTCCCCGTAAGCCGCTGTGCAGCGTTGTAGGAACGCCAGGGTCTTTGATTTAGGCTATCAAATAGTCCGGCATTGGGTCAACTGCGTTATCATCCCCAAAATACTGAACACGATATTTTCGATCAAGAACACTCCCATACAATCACCGCATCAACAACCCGAACCCCAGAGTCAGGTTCAAAGGCATTAAGCAAAGAAAACATCGATGTATTCAACAGCGTCAATGCTTCTGCTGTATCAGCCGGAATAAAGCGATACCGTAATTGTTGAGGGCTAGCGCATTCAGTCTCTAGCCATCCACGCATCGCGCCTCATATCAATGTCAGCACCAGCCCCATCAATTGCCAGCAGCTTTAAACATGCGCCATTGTTTTTCTGAGTTACCAGGTCAGCAATCATTTTTCTATAAGCAGGATGGTCAATAATCGATGTTATTTCAATGTCAGATACTTTGCCCTGATTAATAACCGATTGCTGATTGCTGATTGCTGTTAATTTCCAGCGCAACAGTGAGGCATTGATTGTTTTTCAGGTAGCTTTGTATTAAAGACTGAAACAACTTGTAGGATTCAGGGTGTCTGTGAGTTTCACCGATAATTGTGATTGAGTCAGGCTTTATCGGGATATTAGTATTTGCACTGGCAGAAAAGCTGATGAAGATTATGAGCAGGATTTTTAGGAACATAGCGCAACGATTGCCGATGGTTTAGAACTAATTTTAACTACCCTACCCTAAAGTAGTTTTCAGCTAGAATTTCAGCTAAAGAGTTTTTCGAGAGAATTTTAATATTTTTAATTTCTAAGACTACCATCTAAAACAGTCATTTAGATGGTAGGCACGAGTGAATTCGAATCACCGACCTCTACCATGTCAAGGTAGCGCTCTAACCAACTGAGCTACGCGCCTAAAGAATCTTAATAAGATCAATTAAGAGCCGCATATTATAGCTGTGCAGCCATAATATGCAACCGTTAAATTAACATTTCTGCTTGTAACTGCTTTATTTCATCCCTCACTCTAGCCGCTGCTTCAAATTCGAGGTTTTTCGCATGTTTATACATTTGCTCTTCAAGTTGGGCTAACTTCTTTTCTTTATCTTTTGCCGACAAGCCTTGGTAAGTTGCTTGTTGTTCAGCAACTTTGCGCTTTGATGCTTGATTGAACCCTGCCCCAGGGATAGTCAATTCTAAAATATCAGTAACCGATTTAAGAATCGTTGTCGGAGTAATCCCCCGCTGCAGATTAAATTCTATCTGTTTTTCTCTGCGCCGCTGGGTTTCTTCTATCGCCTGTGCCATGGATTTAGTGACCCTATTGCCATATAAAATCGCCTTACCATTCGAATTTCTGGCTGCTCTGCCGATGGTCTGAATAAGTGAAACGACCGAACGCAGAAAGCCTTCTTTATCCGCATCCAGAATGGCAACTAAAGACACTTCGGGTATATCCAGACCTTCTCGTAATAAATTAATTCCGACCAGCACATCAAATTTACCTAGGCGTAGATCACGGATAATTTCCACTCGTTCTACGGTATCTACATCTGAATGCAGATAACGCACGCGTGCACCATGATCCATTAGATATTCAGTCAGATCTTCGGACATTCTTTTGGTTAAGGTGGTGACTAAAACCCGCTCTTTCTTTTCTACTCGCAGGTTTATTTCAGATAATAAATCATCAACCTGCGTAGTCGCCGGCCGTACTTCTATTTCCGGATCCAATAATCCGGTCGGCCTGACCACCTGCTCAACAAATTGCCCTGAATGTTCCTTTTCATATTTGCTTGGTGTTGCTGAGACATATATTCTTTGCCCTATCTGGCTTTCAAATTCATCAAAGCGCATCGGCCTGTTATCCAGTGCTGATGGTAGCCTGAAACCATATTCAACCAGGGTTTCTTTACGCGACCTGTCGCCTTTATACATCGCGCCAATTTGCGGCACGGTGACATGGCTTTCATCTATAATAACTACGGCATTTTTAGGCAAATAATCAAACATGGTCGGAGGGGATTTACCATCTTCTCGTCCGGATAAGTAACGCGAGTAATTCTCGATACCTGAGCAGTACCCTACTTCGTAGATCATTTCTATATCAAATAGAGTACGTTGTTCCAGACGCTGCGCTTCAACTAATTTATTCAGTGAACGCAATTGTTCCAAACGTTCTTTTAATTCGACTTTGATTTTATCAACCGCTTCCAGCAGCCTTTCTCGAGGAGCCACATAATGACTTTTAGGGTAGATGGTATAACGCGCGATACGGCGCAATATCTCACCTGTTAAGGGGTCGAATAAGGATAGGCGTTCAATTTCATCATCAAATAACTCGATGCGCAAAGCCGCTTCTTCTGATTCAGCAGGAAAGACATCGATTACATCTCCACGCACACGATAAGTACCCCTGCGTAACTCTATGTCATTGCGAGTATATTGCATACCCGAAAGGCGACGTAAGATATCTCGCTGCTTAATAATATCCCCGCGCACCAGATGCATGACCATCTTGAAGTAGGATTCAGGTTCGCCCAAACCATAAATAGCTGAAACGGTTGCGACGACGATAGTATCTTTACGTTCTAGTAATGCCTTGGTTGCCGACAGACGCATTTGTTCGATATGCTCATTGCGTGAGGCATCTTTATCGATAAAAGTATCGGATGCCGGGACATAAGCTTCAGGCTGATAATAATCGTAATAAGAGACAAAATACTCGACACTGTTTTCCGGGAAGAACTCTTTCATTTCCCCATACAGCTGAGCCGCCAGCGTTTTATTCGGCGCCATAATCATCGCCGGACGCTGAATTTCATTGATCATGCTCGCGATGGTAAAGGTTTTTCCCGAACCCGTTACGCCTAATAGAGTCTGATGCACTTCTCCATCGGCCAGCCCTTCAACCAATTTCTTAATTGCTGCGGGCTGGTCGCCTGCCGGTTTAAAGGGGCTTTTAATATTAAATAGTTTGCTCACGCTTGATATACTTTAGCAATGTCATGTATCAATGAGAAGAATGAATAGTCTCTTTGAGTATTGGCTGAATCGCATCATTAAACCAGTCTTTATCAACAGTAAATGATTGCCCAAGGTTACTGAAATGACTAATTTCCTGTTTACGCAGCTTACTTCGAATTTCTTCAAATACTTTGACAACGTTTTCTGGATTTAGCCTTTCACCACAATGCAAGCAGACTTCAGCAGTTACTTTCTTAGAAACTGTATTACTGCCGACCCGCGGTAATTTTTTCACTTGTTTAGATTTTAATTCTCCGCCACAACCAGGACACTTCTCAATAGGTTTCATTGCTTTATTCTCACTTTGCATTCAATCCATTGACTCGGACCTGGTCTATAAACTGTGATTAATACAGTCCACTTATTCTTAAGATTATAAGCTCAAACACGTATGAATAGATTCTCGAGAAAAACTTCTTCCAAAAACCAAACAGCTCGGATAGGGGGTATCATTTAAATAGGTTTCAATCACTTCGCCATGAAGAACATAAAAATATATTTCTTCATATGTCAGGTCGTCATCATCAGCATGATTACTGATTCTTACCTGGCTACCCCGAATAACACTAATTAGATGCTCTATTTCCATACTAAAGTTTTAGACATTAAATTCTAAGACAAGCAACGCATAAGCTAATTATTAAATCTCTACCGTATCCGCCCTATCCTGATAATTTTTAATCTGGTTAAAATTCAAATAACGATAAGAATCTTCTGCAGTTTCATGAATTTTAAGCGCATAAGCCATATACTCTTCTGCTGTTGGAATCTTGCCTAAAATTGAACACACGGCGGCCAACTCTGCAGAAGCCAGGTAAACAAAAGCGCCATTACCTAGACGGTTCGGAAAATTACGTGTGGAAGTCGAAACCACTGTAGCGCCATCTGCAACTCGCGCCTGATTTCCCATGCATAATGAGCAGCCTGGCATTTCAGTACGCGCACCTGCTTTACCAAAAATACTGTAATAACCTTCTTCGTTTAATTGTGCCTGATCCATTTTAGTGGGCGGCGCAACCCAAAGCTGGGTTGGTAATTTTCCTTCTAATTTATCGAGTAATTTACCTGCTGCCCGGAAATGACCAATATTGGTCATACATGAGCCTAAAAAGACTTCGTCAATTTTAGTGCCGGCAACATCAGACAAGGTTTTCACATCATCTGGGTCATTCGGGCAGGCCATAATAGGCTCTTTAATAGCACTAATATCTATATCTAACACGGTATGATATTCAGCATCAGCATCCGCCTCCATTAGTACTGGTTTATCTAGCCAGGCTTGCATTTCTTTAATGCGACGTTCGATGGTACGTGCTTCACCATAGCCTTCGGATATCATCCATTTCAACATGGTAATATTAGAATTGATATATTCACGAATAGGCGCGTCGCCCAAACGAATGGTACATCCCGCTGATGAACGTTCGGCCGACGCATCGGAGAGTTCAAAGGCCTGCTCTACTTTTAAGTCAGGTAGCCCTTCAATTTCCAATACACGCCCTGAAAATACGTTTTTCTTGCCTTTTTTTTCTACCGTTAATAAGCCTTTTTTAATCGCTGCTAATGGAATTGCATTTACCAGATCACGTAAGGTAATACCTGGCTGCATTTCACCAGTAAAACGTACTAGCACCGATTCAGGCATATCGAGAGGCATGACACCTGTTGCGGCTGCAAAAGCCACTAAGCCAGAGCCGGCTGGAAACGAAATACCAATCGGGAAACGCGTATGCGAATCACCACCGGTACCCACTGTATCTGGCAATAACATGCGGTTTAACCAGGAATGGATAATACCGTCTCCTGGGCGTAGCGCAACACCGCCTCGATTCATAATAAAATCGGGAAGCGTGTGCTGCATAGCCACATCTATCGGCTTTGGATAGGCCGCAGTATGGCAGAAAGACTGCATTACCAAATCAGCAGAAAAACCTAAACAGGCCAGGTCTTTTAACTCATCACGCGTCATTGGCCCGGTAGTATCTTGTGAACCCACAGTCGTCATATGCGGTTCACAATACGTATTAGGACGCACACCAGCAACACCGCAAGCTTTACCAACCATTTTTTGCGCTAATGTATAGCCTTTGCTGCTATGTTCTGCATCGCCTGGTCTGCGGAAAACAGCAGAAGGCTCAAGGTTCAGCGCTTTACGCGCACGATCAGTTAAACCACGACCAATAATTAAAGGTATACGCCCACCCGCGCGCACTTCATCAAGAAGAACCTCGGTTTTTAAGGAAAATTCGCAAACCACTTCATCACTATCGTGACGCTTGACGATACCTTGATAAGGGTAAATATCAATCACATCACCCATCGCTATATTTTCTACATCACATTCAAAAGGTAATGCCCCCGAATCTTCCATGGTATTAAAGAAAATAGGCGCTATTTTGCCACCAATACACACCCCGCCTGCCCGCTTATTAGGGACATAAGGAATATCATCGCCTGTAAACCATAACACCGAGTTGGTCGCCGATTTGCGTGAAGAGCCGGTTCCAACTACATCTCCCACATAGGCAACTGGAAAGCCTTTTTGTTTTAATTCTTCAATCTGCTGCTCAGCATTAGTAATTCCCTCTCTAGGAATTTTTAGCATCGCCTGTGCATGTAAGGGAATATCAGGACGCGACCAGGCATCGGGAGCCGGGGATAAATCATCAGTATTGGTTTCGCCTGTCACTTTAAAAACAGTGACTGTCAGTTGCTCAGGAACTTCTGCTTTACTGGTAAACCATTCAGCGTCTGCCCAAGACTGAATAACCTGACTGGCAAATTTATTGCCTGCGTCAGCTTTTTCCTGAACATCATGAAAGGCATCGAAAACTAATAAAGTATGCGACAAGGCTTTGACCGAGATTGGTGCGAGTGCCTCTACTTCTAGTAAATCGACCAGTGGTGCAATATTATAACCACCTAGCATAGTCCCTAATAATTTAGTTGCTCGCGACGCTTCTAACACAGGAGAGGAAACTTCGCCTTTAGCAATTGCTGCCAAAAAACCAGCTTTAACATAAGCGGCTTCATCAACGCCAGCCGGCACACGATTGGCCAATAATTCTAATAGAAAATCTTCTTCGCCAGCTGACGCTTGCTCAATCAGCTCAACAACCGCTGTTACTTGTTCAACATTCAAGGGTTGCGGTACAACGCCTAGTTTTTCTCTTTCTGAAACATGCTGACGATATTGCGCTAAAACTTCGGATGCTGGTATTTTATTTTCGGACATTATTGTTACCTTCTTTAATAATATATTGTTTTTGTACCTCAGCTTAATGGGTAAAGCTAAAGTACGAATTCATTGATTACTGCTAACAGATATCACTATCTTTATATTCCAATATTGGTTAAACATCATTTTGGCGCACTGCTGTAGTCTTCGGTGGGCGTAAAACTACGCCCTTGTTGCCTTTGCTTTTACTTGCTAATCAAGATTGGAAACTCTACTAATCTTCAACTTCACGGATCAACTCCATCATCTCATTAACTGACATTTTACCACTAAGCTCGCCGCCCTCTAATAAACTACTGGCTAAATCTCGTTTATGCGCATGTAAATCGACGATTTTATCTTCAATTGTATCTTTTGCCACTAAGCGATAAATAGTTACTGGACGTTTCTGTCCCATACGGTGAGCTCTATCGGAGGCTTGATCTTCCACAGCGGGGTTCCACCAAGGATCCATATGAATAACATAGTCGGCTGCGGTTAAATTCAGTCCTGAACCACCTGCTTTTAAGCTAATTAAAAAAACATCACCTTCACCAGCCTGAAATGCATTGACTGCTTTTTTACGCTTTGCAACCGGGGTACTACCGTCCAGATATTGATAATGAATTCCTTTTTTATCTAATAACTCTTTTAAAATCGATAAATGGCCTACAAACTGACTAAAGACCAGGGCTTTATGCCGATTAGAAATCAACTCATCAACTAATTCTTCAAAAGCCTGCAGTTTAGCGCTGCTTATAGGGCTATCTTCCTGCACCAATTTAGGATGACAACAGGTACGCCGTAACTTCATGATTTCTGCTAACACTTTAAGGTGTTGCTGCCCTGCTTGCTGTCCTTTCTCTTGCGATGCTTGCATGACTTGTACAGCATTACGCCGCATTGCTTCATAAAAAGTACGTTCTTCCTGACTTAACTCTACATGTAGGGTAATTTCAGTTTTAGCCGGTAATTCTTGTAGTACGTCATTTTTAAGGCGGCGCAAGATAAACGGTCTGAGTAATTTCTTTAAACGCTGCTGAGCACTACGGTCTTTATTATTTTCTATCGCTTGCGCATAACGCTCATTAAATTTTTTCAATGTACCGAGTAACCCAGGATTAATAAAATGAAATAAATTCCATAATTCACCAAGATGATTTTCTATCGGCGTGCCTGTAGTAATTAATTTAAAGTCCCCTTGCAACGCCATTGCAGCTTGAGATCTTTTAGTCAGACCATTTTTAATTGCTTGCGCTTCATCGGCAACAATCGTGTGCCAATGTTTGCCTATCAGTAACTCAGATTCTGTCTGCAGCAGGCCATAGCTACAGACGACAACATCAAACTCAGCCGCCTCTGCAATAATTTTTTGCCGATTTCCAGTACCAAATTGATGGACATTCAGTGTGGGTGCAAAATGTTGCGCTTCTTCTAACCAGTTCATACATACTGAAGTTGGCGCTAGTATTAGAGTTGGGCCTTGTGTTGCACGTGATAAAATGAGACTAAGCGCCTGGATGGTTTTACCTAAACCCATATCGTCTGCTAGACAGGCACCTGCCCCCCAGTGCGCTAAACGCGCCATCCATTGATAGCCTTCTAATTGATAATCACGCAATTCCCCTTGCAAAGTAGAGGGGAGTTCTGGCTCTAAATCGGCCATAGACTCCAGTTTGTTAAGCTGCTCTTGCCATTGTTTGCCTGCTTTAACATCCATACCTTGCATTGCTTCATTCAAAGCGGGCGCCGCTAGGCCATGAAAGTGTAATTTACTGCCTTTTTGTTCACCTAATCCTGCGACATCATCCAGACGCTGACGTAATTCACTGGTTAGCGCAATAAACTGCCCATCTTCCAGCTTTAAAAATCGTCCTGTATTCGCTTGCAACAGATTGATTAAGCGCTGCATATCATAGACCTGCTGGTCATCTATTTGCACTTTACCTTCTACACTAAACCAGTCTTTTTCTTTACGTACCGAGAAATGTGCCTGTTGCAGTCCGGCCTCACGACTGACCTTTATTTTCTGTCCCTTAGGCCATTCCATCACCACAAAATTAGAGATTTCCTGTATTTGTAATAACGCGCTTAAAGCCATCTCGGGATCATCTAATGTCCATTTCTGATCTTTCGATTGATAGAGTTCAGGGCACTGCTCTAGTAATTGCGTCAGGTGTTGATTTTCAACTGCAAAGTCACGCGTAGTTTGCACCTGCTTACCCTCAATTTCAGCAACTACTGTTGTACCCCCTGTTGACGGCTTATAAATTGGCCCTGCATCGTTAAAAGGCTGGATAAATACTTCAATCTGCAAGCCTTCTCCTACAGGTTGCAAATGTATATGCAGACGAGCATCTGCTGCTACACTTTCTATATTCTGAGCCTGACCACCAATACCAATATCTGATTGCACTGTTAGCGTAGAGGCAATTGCAGCTATTGAATCTATGACTTGCTGTTTGGCTTTGTGCGGAACATTCAAGCCTTTTCTACCTAGAATCTCGGCAACTTGACGGTGCTGCGCAGTGATTTGGTAGACGTGTAATTCATTGTCTGCGGTTCTTTCAACGATTATAGTTTCCTCACCGATCACAGGATGCAAGGAAATCTGTAGGCTTTTTGCTTGACTGGTAACCAGCAATTGGGGCTCTGCTTTCTTTATCGTGAGCGGAGTGTCATATTTAGCTGCGCCTGCCCAATAAACACGAGGGTGGCCTATTGCAGCAATCAGCGCATTACCCTCTAGAGAATAAATCTCTGTCCGGCCATACCCGTAGTAGTTTGATTCATATTCTATCTTAATCTGATTACTAATCTGACTATCTTGATCTGTTAGATATTCAAAAGATTCCCGCTCATTCATTAATCTTTTTAAGGCAACAGGGCGACCTTTGGTCCAACGACCTGACTTGCCTATTACTTGTTCACGCGGCTCTATACTTGCATGATGACCATTAAGTGCCAAAACCCAAATCATGCGTGATTCGTTATTTTCTATACCAGAATCACCCGAGGTCTTTACTTCATTTAACTGTGTCAGGGCGTGTAATGCTCTTTCCCATTTTTCCTCCCGCGGTACTAAATCAAGTAGATGTATACAGCTCTCACTGCGATACTTAATAGCTAACCGATTAATTTTACTATCTTTTGTGCCAAGTTTTTGTAGCAATGTTGCACTCACAGCAGTATAAAATAATGCCCCTACATTATCTGCCTGAAAACAATATTTTTTTAATTGTTCTAAAAACTGTTTATCTCCCTCTACACTTAAAGAAAGTGCATCACACCAATACAGAATCAGACTATAAAACAATACTTCATAAGGCTCAGAAATTTGTAGCAATAGTAAAGGCTTGTATTCCAGGCCACGCCGTTGCCCCTGTATTACATTAACCCCTTGCTGCAATCGTATTTGCGTATCTTGAAAATAACCTGCTTCCTTAGATTTACCAATACTTGTTAATTGCTTCTTTAAATAGTTTAAGTTTTCAGAGTCTCTGCTTTTAAGCAAGGCCAAATTATAAAAATAGCCATGCATGCCCGGTAAAAAAACATTACGTTTACGGGTCTGCTTTTTGATTTGCTGTACAGCAGCAGCGTAAAAGTCCAGTGCGGCATCATTGCGGTTTTCTAAAAAACATAAACTGCCCTGTAGGGCTAAACCACGAGTTGAACAATCTTGTTTAATTAGGCTTTCAACCTCCTGTCCATAACCCAGTAAAATTTTAATTTCTGCAAAAGTAAGAACAGACTCATGAACACCCGTATCACTAGAATTAATACTCTCCTCTAATACCTGCAAAGGAAAACTCAGATCCTGTAGATTTAAAAAACCAACCTCAGCATAGCGAGATAATGCAAATGCTTTAATATTATCATTGACTGATTCAATCCAGGCTTTATCAAAAGGAGAGAAAAAAAGTAATTCCAATGCAGACATTGCTTCTTCAGGAAACTCACCTTCTATTTCCTGGAAACAGTCTTCAAACTGCTTATCTTCATTGAGATAAAGAAAAAAACGCAAGCGCCTCACTCTATCCATTAATCGTAGCTGGCTAGGCATATAGTCTCTACTGTTCAGACTAAAATCTGCTAACCTGAAAAATAATCCCGGGTACTCTTGTAGCGCTATCCTTATGAATATTTCACTAATCCCTCCTGTCACGCAACGCCAGCCATACTTGGTGGATTCTATAAAGCCCTGATCTACCAGTTTTTCCCTTAAAGGTTTTGCAATTTGTTTATAAACTTTGGGCTCCACACAATTGAGCCCACGTAAAACCTCCTGTAGTCGTGCTTGCCCAACTGGGACAAATAAAATCGACAGTGACAAAAGAATTTGCTGTTCATCTTCGGAAAGTTGATAAAATTTTTTTAATAAGAGATTTGTCTGCGACATCTGTATTTGAACTTTTAGCTAGACTGCTGTTGGTACAGCACTATGTTGTTTTGATGGATCAAGGTGGATTGTGTTATTCAACATGACACTGCCCAGGCTCTATAATGAAGTTATTGAACCCTAGGAGGCACCACCACTCGATATGATGATATGTCTAAGGGCTCAGGCACCTGCCAATAAATAACCGTCCAATATTTGGGCAAAAAGACCAGCAAGGATCCATGCTTATTTGTTTTCAGGAGCCTGAGGGGGAAATCAAAATATAGACACTTCTTGTTTAAACTAGGCTCGTTTTAATTTGTTGTAAAGTGCCTTCAGTCAGTCGCTGCTGATCCTGATCTACAACATCGCCTTTAAGAACCGCTGATAATTCACCGATAGTAGCAATCATTTCATCAAATACCTGGGCAGCATTTTCAACCTCTCTGGGTTGGAGAAAAAAAGTCACTCCGGGGCAAACATAGCTTTCCCAATCATCTCCTGGAAAGATACCGGGATTTGCCATACTGGCAACGGCATAATCAACCTGGTTTAGATCATCCAGTTTTTCAAAAACTTTGACACTACCATAAGTCAATCCAGTATTTTCAAATGCTTCTAGCAATTGCACACCCGTAAAGCCTGTGGCTGTCTTAGCCACAATGCTTAATTGCAAGAGCGCTGGCAATAGTTTACTTTCAGCGCCTGGATGCGCAACTGCGTTAGAATTTTGCATAGGTGCATGCGCATCATTTAGCTGTGCTTCCTGCATATATTCAGCATTTAAGCGAGTCTTAACCTGTGAGTTATTTTCCTCTCCGGTGCTGATCGGCACAATATCAAATTCATCATCCTCGGTACTCACTACCAGGCTTGGGTCTATATTTTCGAGGGGATCATGATCATCATAAAAATTAATTCTTTTACGTTTTGATCCCTTACTAAACATTGCCCATAGAACCATGGCTAAAATAACGACGGCACCTACCGCAATAATAACTATTCTTAATAAATCTTTATCCATTTTAACTCTCTGCCATTGCTACTGCTTCTTGAATATCCACCGCTACCATGCGTGAAACGCCAGGTTCCTTCATGGTAACACCTGCTAGTTGCTGCGCAATTTCCATGGTCACTTTATTATGTGAAATGTATAAAAATTGTACGCTAGCTGACATTTCCTCAACCATTTGTGAGAAACGCCGGACATTTGCCTCGTCTAAAGGAGCATCGACTTCATCCAGCAAACAGAAGGGTGCCGGATTCAGATCGAATATAGAAAAAACCAATGCTACTGCTGTTAACGCCTTTTCACCACCCGACAACAAGTGTATGGAACTATTACGCTTGCCAGGGGGCTGGGCGATAATATTAACCCCACTTTCCAGTAAGTCATCATCGGTTAATGATAAATAGGCTCTACCTCCACCGAAAAGCTTAGGAAACTTTTCTTGTAACCCAGCATTGATTTTATCAAAAGTTTGCTTAAATCTCTGCCGACTTTCTTCATCAATTTTTGCTATCGCTTGTTCCAGGATATCCAGAGCTTCCAATAAATCAGCATTTTGCTCATTGAGAAAGTTCATCCGCTCGGATTGCGCCTTGAATTCTTCTATCGCCGTCAAGTTGATGGTACCCAGTCTCTCTATCTGTCTTACCAGGTCATCCACCTTTACTTTCCAGGATAATTCATCCGCATGCGCTGCGATAGTCTGGATAATTTTTTCCGCATCGGCTTCTAATTCATCTAATTGCTCGGTAACGGTTTGCTGACGCACCTGACTTTCCTGTTGCTCGAAGCGGATACTATCTAATAATTCCTTTTTCTTCTCTAAATGTTGCTGGATTGATGCATACTCTTCTGCAGATTCTGTTATGTCAATTTCTAAAGCTTCTTGTTGCTCTCTTACTTTTTGTAAATCCAGCTCTAAAGACTCTTTATCCTGCTGCAAAGTTTCCAGCTGATAACGTTCATTATCCATCGGCTCCAGAGTTGAATGTAATTTTTTTTCTAATTCAACGATGCGCTCCTGCGCATGCTGATATTGTTGCTGTATACGCTCTATTTGTTTTGTCGTTAAAGTATCGGAAGATTTTAAACTGGCAATATTTGCCTGCAGGGTATGCACTTGCTGCCGACTTTCATTAACCTGTTTATCGCTTTGTTCATTTTGGGTTTGCAGACTATCGCTATTTTGCTCTAATTGTAATTTAGTTTCCTCTAGCGCCTCCATCGCCTCTTCCGCCTGTTCTTTGATCATTGCGGCTTCTTCTCGCGTTTCGGTATTATCAAGTAACTCGCGGTTAATGTCAGCCATTTCATTCATCACCTGCGTCAGACGTTGCTGTTGTTGCTCTACACGTGCAGAATGAGCACTAAACTCGGCATTTTTTTGCCCTAGCTCATGACTGACTTGCTTATACTTGTCTTGGCATTCTTCGCGCTGGCTTTCCGCCTGTTTTAAATAGTCTTCTGCCGTTTCCAGCTGTTCTTCAGTCACCACCACGCGCGCCTGTAATTCTATTTGCTCTTCTTTTAATAAGCGTAATTCTTTTTCTCTTTGTAACACACCTGATTTAGCATCATGATCATGAATCACTTTCACCCAGCCATAACCCATCCAAGTTCCCTGTGTGGTAATTACAGATTCATAAGGCTTTAACTGACTCACTATTTGCCTTGCCTGCTCTGAATTCTCTGCACAATAGATGCCCGACAATAAACCATGTAAATTCCACGGGGTTTTAATTTTATCTATTAGCAGAGTTAGACCTTTGACGGTTTCTTCCTGTAAGGGGTGCTGGGTCTCAAATAGGGTAATAGACTCATCACTTAATGAGGAGAGCTCAGCTATTAGTTGATCCGCATTATCAATACACACCGCCTCTAAATAAGTACCTAATACCGTTTCAACCGCGCTATCCCAGCCAGATTCAACCTCGATAAACTCTGCCAGGCGTTGATTATCCGTGAGCGCCATTCGGTCCAGCCAATGGGTTAATTTCTGCTTATCTTTACCCATTGCATGTTGCTGTAGCAATTCTAAAGACGTAACTTTGCCTTTAATGGTTTGCAGTTCAGAACGGTCTTTGTGCAAGATCTCGTGATATTGTTTAATTTGCTGTCTTAAATCGGTAATGGATAAATGTACGCTATCCAGCTCTATCTGTAATTGATCTCGCTGCTCTTCAATCAGTTTAATTGATTGGTCTAAAACCTCAATCTCTTCCTGTAAGCTTTTTTCATTTAACTCATCATGCTCGGCTTGCAAACGCTGCAACCGACTCTGCATTTGAAAGGTCTGATTTTCCAGTTGCGCAATCTGCATACGCTTGACTTCGGCCTGTTCCCGGTAGTTAGCATATTGATTTTTATAGGCTTCCCACTCTTGCTGCCAAGCAAGCCGCTGTTCCTGCGCAGCACTCTGGATTTCCAGTAATTCAGCTTCCAGCTCCTCGGCAACGAGCAAAGACTCTTCGGTTTCCAGTAAAGTTTCCTTAATTTCATCTAGTTGCTGCAAGTCTTCATCTAAATTTCCCTTTAAATGTTCTGCTTGCTCACCCAACCGAGCAAGTTCTAATTCAGTTTCCTCATGCGATTGCTCATTGTGTTTGATCACCTGATCCAGGCGGCTCACTTCCGCAACCACATGATAATACTCGCCCTGTTGTTTATCTACAGCTTGTTGTTGGGTTTTATGGACAATCCTTTTTTGCTCTAGCGTCTGTTCTAATTCCTTGCGCTCCATAAACAGTTGATTATGTGCCGTTGCCGCATCTTGTAGTTTCACTTCCAGTTGTTCGGCGGTTTGCTGATGAGTACGCCAGCGCATCGCTAACAACTCGAGCTTAAATTGCCGTTCCTGAGTTTTTAGCGTGGTATATTTTTCAGCTTTTTCAGACTGCTTTTGTAAATGATTGAGCTGTTTTTCAACTTCATCACGTACATCATCTAGACGTTCCAGGTTTTCACGCGTATGGCGTATGCGCATTTCAGTTTCATTACGCCGCTCTTTGTATTTAGTAACACCCGCAGCCTCTTCTATATGAGTACGCAACTCATCGGGTTTTGCCTCAACCACACGGGAGATCGTACCCTGTTCAATAATCGCATAGCTACGTGCGCCCAGGCCGGTACCCAGAAATAAATCGGTAATATCTTTACGTCTACATTTAGTGCCATTAAACATATAGATAGACTGGCCATCTCTGCTGATCTGGCGCTTTATGGCAATGGTACTGTATTTGGCAAACTCACCACCTGCAAGGCCTTCGGCGTTATCAAAAACCAGCTCAACCGACGCAGTACTAACAGGTTTACGCCCTGAAGAGCCATTGAAAATCACATCTGCCATACTACCACCGCGCAAATGCTTTGCCGAGCTCTCACCCATCACCCAACGCACTGCATCGATGATATTTGATTTTCCACAACCATTTGGGCCAACAATACTGACTAAATTACCTTTAATAGGAATCGTCGTGGCATCTACAAATGATTTAAAACCTGAAAGTTTAATTTTTTCCAGCTTCATTACTGGTAAAATATCCTTTTTTAAAAATAAAGCAGTCATTATACTTTATGCAAAATAATGTATCAGGCTAAATCATCTAACAGCACCAATCATTATGGCAACAAAACCTAGCAAAGATTTACAAGCATTCGATAATCCCCATCCCGGCCGTGACTTTACTATCCGTATTGATACCCCTGAATTTACCTGTCTTTGTCCATTAACAGGTCAGCCCGATTTTGCCGAAATCACGATTGAATATGTGCCTGATAAATTGTGTATCGAGTTAAAAGCCCTAAAACTTTATCTCTGGACTTTTCGTGATCGCGGTGCGTTTCATGAAGCCGTTACCAATGAAATTCTGGACGATATTGTTAAAATTATTCAGCCTAATTTCATGCGTGTCCGTGCTGATTTTAATGTTCGCGGCGGGATCTATACTTCTGTCATCGTCGAGCATCGTAATCCTGACTGGCAGGCACCTGAATTAGTGCAATTGCCTTAGCCAAATAGTATATGCGGGCAAGTGGCCCGCAGTTATCTCCTTATTTTGATAAGGCTAAGGAACGCGCACGGAATAAGCTGCGCATCTGGCGCAGGATTTTTATTTGAATTCATGGCGTAGAAACAGTTACATAGCTAGCTACGTAACTGTTTCTGTAACACAGAAGACGGATAAAAAGACAAGTCAGTTGCTTAAATTATTTTGTGCACGTTCCTAAAACTCTTAATGGGAAGATTTCCTTAACGTAACAACACCGCCACCCCAAGATGACCTTTAAAGAAAGCCTGACCACCCTGCCCCAACACATCCTGCCGCATCATCTATTGTCAAGATTAATGCGCCAACTAACCCATAGCAGAAACAAAATCTGGAAAAACCTCTTTATTAAAGGCATAGCCAGTCATTATGGTGTCAATATGGAGGAAGCAATTGATTCAGATATTAATGCCTATTCTAGCTTTAACCAGTTTTTCACCCGTGAATTAAAAGCCGGCACTCGTACAATCGCCAACAATCCTGGTGACATTGCTAGTCCAGCCGATGGCTCTGTTAGTCAGGCGGGAGATATAACTGAAGGTAATATTATTCAGGCAAAAGGCAAGAGTTATACTGCAACTGATTTATTAGGCGGTGATGAAGAACGTGCTGCGCCTTTTCTAAATGGTAAATTTACTACCATTTACTTATCCCCCAAAGATTACCACCGCTTGCACATGCCTCTAGATGGCAGGCTAACAGAAATGGTTCATGTACCAGGGCGATTATTTAGCGTTAATGGAGCGACAGTCAATTCAGTGCCTCGTCTGTTTGCCAGAAACGAGCGCGTTGTCGCCATTTTCGATACTGAAATTGGCCCTATGGCACTGGTACTTGTCGGCGCAATTTTTGTCGCCAGCATTGAAACCGTATGGCATGGCGAAGTAACGCCCCCAACCTCAAAATCTATACGAACCTGGCAATATATTAGAAAAAACGCACCAAAGCTCAAACGTGGCGAAGAGATGGGCCGCTTTAATATGGGATCAACAATTATTGTTTTATATGGGAAAGATGTAATAAACTGGGAGAAAGCATTTACCGCAGGTAAAAAAGTTCAACTCGGCGAAAAAATTGGTCATACAGAGGCCTGATGGCTAGGCAAGTGGATTATGAGGACATTCCAAAATATTTGCAGAATTAATTTGCTTAGGATTTAACTCAACAACCAGGCTGAACCCAAAGGTTCGGCCATGTAAACATAAGCTTACCAACTAAAGGCCACTTTAGGAGGTTTAAAAATGAACAGCCCTGAATACACATAGGCTGAAAAAATTTAGCATCCCTTCATGAACACACAATAAAACTGCAACACTATCTTCAGTCGCTGTGAATTATAGGTGCGGCCTATGACCTTTATTCAGCAAAATAATCCACGATACAATCGATAAACGTACTTATTTTAGCCGGGTAATAATTACGCTGCAGATAGGTGGCATAAACGGAAAGGCTGGGTAGTTTATAATCCTCTAGTATTTCAACTAATTCACCCGATTGTACATAACGCCGGACTGATAATGCAGGTGAACGCACAATACCCATACCTAATGAAGCAGCCTGGCAGAGTGCGCCGCCATTATTGGATGCAAAAGTCCATTTAGGTCTGATTTCAATGCGGTCCTCGCCTTGCATAAAAACCCAGGCATCCGCATGCGGGGTATTTAAATAGTGCAAACACTTATGTTCGACTAAATCATCAACTTGCTTTGGAGTGCCATATTCTTGTAAATAAGCGGGTGATGCATAGGTACATAAGGACGTTTGGGCTATTTTTCTTGCGACCACCCCCTGATCGAGCTTATCGGTAACCACGATGGCAATATCAAATTGAGCTGAGCGTAAATTAACGGATGCATTATCCAGTGCCATGAGCACTTTAACATCGGGATATTGCTGTTGATACGTATTAATAACCGGCAGCATATAGATGCCACCGAAATCTATAGGGGTATTAATTTTCAACACACCTTTAACTAGCGTTCCTTCCTGGCTGATAGAACTTTCTAAATTATTTACATCTTCTAGTATCTGCTTACATTCACGATAATAAGCCTGACCTAAATCCGTGACATATAACTGCCTTGTATTGCGGTTTATTAGTGAGATGCCTAGGGAATTCTCTAAACTACGCATATATTTACTGATCATCATCGCAGAAACCCCTATTTCCCGCGCCACAGCTGCAAACGTCCCGAGCTCTACGATACGACAAAATACTTGCATGTTTTTTAACTTATCCATCACTCACTCACTCACTCACCAGCATAAACTTTAAGTTTATATATCATAAACGTAATCATATCTATATAAATTTACTCAATGACGATAAAATTTTTTCCGGAGATAACTAAACGCTTAATTATATTTTCAGCTTGTAGCGCAGTTTCTTAATTCTGTTGAATTAATACTTTTAAATAAGAAAACTAGCTCAAGTCTGAATTTTATTTAGGCGTTTTTTTTTAGGAAACTCAAATCATTTTCTGCGAAATAGACAGCCTTAGTTGTTCAGGCTATGATACATGTGACTACATTTAAGGAGGCTCTCATGCCTGGTACACTCGCAGCTATTATTATCACTGTTATATTCTTTAAAACTGCTTTAGATGCTGGTAAAAATCCGGTGCATAAGGCGTTTACTGGATTTCTGGCCTTTTTTATCCCTGCCCTACTCTGGACCTATTTTGTGACTCCGGATTTAAAAGATACTTTACAGCATGACCCCAGCAATACCCTACTCAAATTGACTGCTAACTATGCCTACGCTTTGCTAGGTTCAGTGTGTTCTGTCTGGGTATGGTTCAAAATCTTTAAAAGCTAATATTCCCCCGATATCGCTCGGCAGGACAGCCCTTAAGCCATGTTTTATCCATAGATAATGGAGCTGTGTTGCTAATAAAAAACGATAATTCCAATAGTCACTTAATATTCGCTGGATTTATCCGCAGGAACGAGCACGAAATACAATAAACAACTAAATACGGAAGCGGGGTCTTTAGCCCTGCATGGTGAAATTCGGGGCTAAAGACCCCGCTCCCAGGTTGCTCAAGTTATTTCATGCACATTCCTAAATATCCTGAATCAAAGACTCTAAGGCATAACCTCAGACTCCTTTCTGAGTCCATCTATCTAACTTAACTACTGTATAATACTGCAAAAGCCTTCGGCTACTACTCGACTTAACTCACTGTCAAAATTATTATGCATGCTGACTGGATAGACTTCTTAAAAAACCAAAACTTATTAGTTCAAACACCTACCGATAAACGGGCCATATTAGCACCGCTCACTCATTTAGCCGTATTAACGGTTTCAGGTAAGGATGCAGCAAGTTTTTTACAAGGGCAAACGACTTGTGACATTAATGCATTAATCGATTCAAAGCCTGGTTTAGGTGCTTACTGTAATGCCAAGGGTCGCGCGATAACTAGCTTTATCATTATTAAACAACAAGCATCATTTCAGCTCATTCTCACTAGCGACTTACTCGATATTGTTAGCAAGAAATTACGCATGTATGTCTTACGTTCTGACGTACAACTAATTGATAATAGTAATGATTTATGTATTACTGCTATTGCTAATGTGGAAATAAGTCCGCAAGATCGCTTATACCCCTATCCGCAACTTGATAACAGTTTTCTGTTTATTGATAGCCCCGAACAATCACGCTTATTCTGGTCTAAATTAAAACAACAACCCATCACCCTGCTTAATTCAGATGCCTGGCTAGGCCTGGATATTCAAGCAGGCATCCCCTGGCTGTTTGCGCAAACCAGTGAAGAATTTGTCCCACAAATGCTTAATCTGGACAAACTCAATGCAATCAGCTTTGAAAAAGGCTGTTATACCGGCCAGGAAATTGTTGCCCGCACACATTATCTAGGGAAAAACAAACGCGCTATGTATTCGGCCCACAGCGCAAGTACGACTGATATTCTGCCGGGATGTACGGTAACAGATAGTGAAGATAACATCATGGGAACTGTCGTATTAGCGGCTCAGCAGGACAATGCTACGCAGCTATTAGTGGTGCTGAAAGACCAAGCTACCGAGACAAAAAATTTACAGCTTGATAATACAGATCACGATAAAATCAGCTTAAATTCAAGTCCTAAATAATACATATGAACCCAGAAACGGCACGACGCTTTAGACGCTTAGGTACGCTAACAATTTTTGCTGTCTATTTTGTAATATTAGTGGGAGGTATAGTCCGTGCCTCCGGCGCAGGAATGGGATGCCCTGACTGGCCCACCTGCTTTGGACAACTTATTCCGCCAACTAGCGAAGCTGAACTACCGAGTAATTACCATGAACTCTATGCAGTCGGATATGCGAACACTGATTTTAATGTCGTTAAAACATGGACTGAGTACCTTAATCGCCTGACCGGTGTTACTATCGGTTTTTTAATTTTTTTAACACTCTGGTATTCACGGGCCTACCTGAAAACGGATAAGGCTGTGTTTTATTTATCGCTCGCCTGTTTCTTATTAGTCGGTTTTCAGGGCTGGCTAGGTTCGGTAGTTGTTAAAACACATTTGCATCCCTTAATGATAACGGCACATATGCTGCTTGCATTGTTTATTGTTGCCTTATTAATTTATGCCATTGCCCGTTCGCAAAATGACTTATTACGCCAAATTGATATTTCTGCATTGCCAGATAAATTCAA
>Ga0233436_1000956_pt1 | contig 26753 bp, 33 predicted proteins | sample SI_122_August201_2_FD_182723 | JGI IMG/M metagenome (GOLD analysis project Ga0233436, IMG submission 182723) | Seawater microbial communities from Saanich Inlet, British Columbia, Canada - SI_122_August2016_150_MG | ecosystem: Environmental > Aquatic > Marine > Inlet | place: Canada: British... | reverse complement strand
ACTGGATGCAGCCCTAGACCCACGCTTATTGCAGGTACAGAAGAATGGTACTGGTTCTGACGTACTCACTATGTCTGCGTCTGGCCTAATCACAGTGACTGCAGGACAGAAGGTATCTATACACCTAGCTTCCAGCGCAGCCACAACACTGACAGTTTCTAATGCAGGACTAAACCTACACAGACTGGGGGTGTAGCAGTATGCCTAAGCTAACTCTTTTATCCATGACTCAGTCCATCCTATCAGACATGGACAGTGACGAAGTTAATAGCATTGATGATACTGTTGAGTCTGCACAGGTAGCATCTATACTACGAGACACATACTTTGAATGTATCAACTACAGACTATGGCCTACTACCTACCAGGTAACAGACTTATCAGGTCTTGGTGATACCCTTAAGCCTACTCATGTACTTATGGATGAGTCAGTCATTAAGATAGAGACATTACGTTATGATAGCCGTGAGGCTGTGGCTGATCCATTACTGTACAAAGAACTTGTATGGATGGAACCAGAAGACTTCCTTAGAATGAGCCTGGGCAGAGATAGTACAGACAGTACAGTACAGACAGTCAATGGCTTTGATGATGAAGTACTCCTTATCTACAATGACAAGGCACCAACATACTACACTTCATTTGATGACCAGTACCTTGTACTTGATAGCTTTGATAACACACTTGATAGTACTATCCTTGAGAGTAAGATCCTTGGTTATGGTGTTATTGAACCTGCCTTCACTATCACTGATACATTCGTACCTGACCTACCAGCCAAAGCTTTCCCCTACTACCTTGCAGCAGCTAAGTCTACATGCTTCGTTATGTTGAGAGGACAGGTTAATGAGAAGGCTGAACTAACAGCACGTAAGCAGAGGGCATGGTTATCAAGACAGAAACATATCGCAGGTGGTGGTCTAAAGACTCCAGATTTCGGAAGGAAGTAGGAGTACTACTATGCCTCACATGCCTCTCAGCATGTACCGCAATAATAGTTCACACAGAGGATCATGTGAGCATCTGCCCAACTACTACATACTCGGACTACCAAGGACTAAGACGGTATGGTTGTCAACTGTACTTGGATGCAGACATGAATACTATTCACAGTACAAAAGACAGTTCACAGTAAGCAGTGTTGATACTAATCCTCTTACTGTACCTACTGCACCGTTGATCAAGTTATGGAGAAGTAAGGAGGACATAGTTAATAGCTGTCTTAAATGCTTTGATACTCCTGATAATGTAGCTGATCCAAGAAAGTTCTACAGAGGCTTTGCAACTATTTACATGGATGCTTGGTCTAAGATACATTGTGACACAGTATTCAAGTTCAGTGATCTTCATAACCCAGATATAATAAAGTATATAGGTAAGCTGACTGGGGTCAGTGTAGACACAGACAGGTACATGGACACAGTCATAAAGACAGATAACAGAAGTGTTACCGGAGCATTGCACTTAACAGCACAGGCACAGGGTCTCACTTACAACCAATTAATAGATAGGATAACTCAGCATGGCTAGTTCAGAAGAGAAAGTAATGATCGATATGGGTTCAGCAAATAACAAGGGTATGATTATCACCAGAGTCCCTAACAGTTCTATGCATGCAGTCAAGTGGGCAGGTGGTGGTGAATTACCTGCAGCATTGAAAGGGCAGAAGTGGACTTCACAAGATAAGGCCAGACTAGCTATTGATGTATGGCAAGCAAGTCAGAAGTCTAAGACTGTAAAGAAGTAGGGCATGCCTAGACAAGCCTCCGAGAAAGGATTTAATACATTCGTTCAAGGGATAGTGACTGAGTCATCAGCACTCAACTTCCCTGAGAATGCTTCTATTGATGAACAGAACTTTGTACTGAACAGGGATGGGAGTAGACAGAGACGGCTTGGTATAGACTTTGAAGATTCATTTGTTACCAGTGGCGGTTTCCCTGAGAGCACAGTACAGACAAGTGCTGTAGGCACTACTGCCTGGTACAATGCAGGTAATGATGGATCGAATAACTTTGCTGTTGTTCAGATAGGGACTGAGTTACAGTTCTTTGATCTTGAACAGGCCTCTATCTCAGGTAATAAGAAATCATTTACTGTTAACCTCCTTGACTTTGCTAAGCCTGCAACTGTTGAGGTAGGTGTAGTTCCTATAGAAGGTGTTAGTGGGCGTGGCTTATTCTTTGTTGTCTCCTCTGAGCTTGAGCCATTCCTTATAGAATATAATCCTACCCTTGATACTATAACTACTTCAGTAGTGCCTATCAGAGTACGGGACATACTTGGTGTTGATGACGGTCTTGCTATTGATAACAGACCTGCAACTCTGAGTGATGCACACAACTATAACCTTCTTAACCAAGGTTGGCAGGCTTCCTCTATAACTGCAGCCAACTCTGCCTTCGGAGGATTCCCATCCAATGCTGACGTACAGTCCTTGGCACGTAAGGATGATGCTACATTTGACTTCACCCTTAACAGTGACCCTACAATAGTTGGTACTACTCCAGCATCTAAAGGTTCTCAGGTATTAAACCCATTCATCAGGGACAGAACTAGTAAGGTTGCCGCACTGAGTGTGGTATCTGATAATGGTAGACCTGAGACAGTAGAGTTCTTTGCTGGACGTGTAGTCATGGCTGGTGTTAAGTCTGACATTGATGTGGATGGAGTAGATGAGTACATCTGGAATGATACTATCTTCTTCTCACAGACATTGACAACTAATTCTAAGGCAGGTGAATTCCTGCAGGAAGCAGACCCAGCATCAGAGAATATCAGTGACCTTATCGCAAGTGATGGTGGAACCATAGCCATACCTGAGATAGGTACTATCATTAAGCTAGTGACTATCAGAGACATCCTTATAATCTTTGCTGACAACGGTGTATGGCAGATCTCAGGTGACTCTGGTGCTATCTTCTCAGCACTTGTATTCAATGTATCTCAGATCACTACATCAGGTGCTATAGGCAGAGACTCTATTGTTAAGTTAGAAGATAAAGTTATCTATTGGTCAGAGGAAGGTATCTTTGCTATCCAGGGTGATAGTCAGACAGGACTACTTGCAGGCAGTAACATAGTTGCTAAGACTATCCAGACATTGTATCTGGGTATTGATAACATTGGTAAGAGATTTGCACAGGGTATCTATGACAAGGTAGCACGTAAAGTACGGTTTATGTACAGTAGTGGTGGTACTAATGATGGTCTTAACTGGAGGTTTAGGTTTGATACTGAGTTGGTATTTGATCTAGAGCTTAAGGCATGGACAGTCATTAAGTTTGGTTCACTGGCAAGTGACAGTCCTTATCCTGCAGGTTACGTCATAACCCCATTTGAAGTAATCTCCCAGACTGATGTCCCAATAACTGTGGGCGGTGTGCCTGTAACTGTGTCTGGTGAGGAAGTAGTTGTTAAGGTTAACAGGGTAGAGAGACGGGAAGTTACTGAGGTTAAGTATCTTACTGTAGTACCCAGCGGAACCACAGCAGACATAACATTCAGTATAGTGCAGGACAGAAACTACCTTGATTGGTTTAGTGCGGACAGTGTGGGTGTAGATGCTCCTGCTTTCCTTGTCACAGGGCACTTTCATGGTGGTGACTTACCTAAGCAGAAGCTAACAACATTCCTGTACATGTTCCTGCAGAAGACAGAGACAGTGTTTGAATTAGACACTGATGGGGTATCATTAGTACCTGACAACCCCTCATCGTGCCTGTGTAAGGCACAGTGGGACTATAACAACACAAGCACAGGGAACAGACACAGCAGAGTATTTGAAGCCTACAGACACAGGAGAGACGTTATACCAACATCAGTGGGTGATAGCCATGACACAGGACAGGACGTGGTAGTTACAAGGAATAAGTTAAGGGGTAAGGGAAGGGCATTATCCTTACGCATGGACACAGCAGCAGGTAAAGATCTTCATCTGCTTGGTTGGCACCTTGACCTAACGGTGGTGTCATGATCTCTGTATCTGTAGAGCCATTAGCTGGCTTCCTTGAAGAGCTTAAGCCTATTCTGGCAAGACATACTGCTGAGGTAGATGATTACCTTCGTGGTAATGGGACAATGCTTAATCCTGAGTACGATGAGTACTTGGAACTTGACGCTGCTGGTGTGATCCAATGTGTTGTTGCAAGGGATAATAAGCAGAAGATAGCAGGGTACGTACTGTACATAATTGCTGACCATAATCACTATAAGGGAGTCAAGTTTGGTACATGTGACATGATCTATGTGTCTCCATTTCATAGGAAGACAGGTGTTGCAATAGACATGATAACCTTCGCTGAGTATAACTTTGGTTGTGACTATATGACTCTGGCAGATAAAGTAGGTCATGAGTTTCCTGGGTTGATTAAGGCAGTAGGCTACACCCCTCTTGAAACAACATACATTAGGAAGATAGATCATGAGTAGTGTTAAGAAATTCTTTGGTGGTGATCAGAAGAAGGCAGAGAAGAAGGCTGCACAGCAAGCAGCATTCACTGCACAGCGAGACGCATTACGTGCTGATCAGGCTAACGCAAGGGAAGCAAGAGCAGGTCTTAGGGATAGGAGAGGCTCTGCCCAGGTGTCTTCGTTAGGAAGTTCATCAGGAACATTGGCAACAGGAACAGGAGAGTTGGGAGGTGTTGGCGGCTTCACAGAAGTAGACCCTTCTTCTTTACTGGGTGACCTGCAGCCAGACACTGAAGGTACAGTCTTCAGCAATCTTAATCCAGTCTAAGGAAAATAGTTATGGTAACAGCAACAGCGGCAGCGTGGATAGGTGGTATCACAGCAGCAGGTGGTCTTGCTCTGCAGGTTAAGGGGCAGCAGGATCAGAAGGAGGCTGCAAAGAAAACAGCCAAGGCACAGCGAGCATTCAATGCAAAGCAGGAGCAGATAGCTGAAGTCAAGAGCGCAAGAGCTAGGCGTTCTGCATTCAGACAGGCAAGAAGAGAGCGGGGGCGGTTAATAGCTCAGAGTGGTGGGGATGGCACCCTGCAATCATCATCAAGTATCACTGCTGCTGGTGGAGTAGGTACTCAGCTTGGCAGTAACATTGGATTCCAGCAGACACTGGAGACCTTTGGAGGGCAGGCTAATATCTTCGCACAGTCTATTGCTGATCAGCAAGTAGCATCATCAGAAGCAAAAGCCCTGACTGACTTGGGTGGTACTATCTTCAGTAATGCTCAGAACGTAAGCTCATTTGCTAAGAGTCCTGGTGGCTTCTTCGGAATGGAAACATAGTATGCCTATTGAGACAAGTGTTCCGGTAAACGGATCTACAGAACCATTACAGATCCCTGGTGTTATGCCATTGTCAAGCCCTGCTGACATTAAACAGAAGCAGGGTGATATGCTTACTGTCGGACTGGAATCTCTTGTCGTTGCAGAGGCACAGTCTACATTCAGTACTGAGCTTCCTGTTGCAGAACAGATGGATCAGGCAAGGTTGAGAGTTAAGCAGGCAGAGACAAGAGAGACTGCAGGCAGGAACATAGTTTCTGGATACAATACCAGACTACTGGAAGTATTTGGTGCAAGGGGTGATGTACCTCCTGCACTTATGTCTGCGGTACAGGACTCTTTACTTGATCCTAATGATGCAGTAGCACCGTACCTAGCAAGAATACGCCAGGCAGATCAAAGTGGAGACCTGTCTCCTGCAACCATAGCACAACAGAAGAACAGGGCAGTTAGTGACTATTTGAATGCAACCACACAACAAATGCTTGAGGGTATCTCCACTGATGGTAAGGTACTGGATGCTATACAGGCATTCGTAGCTCCTACTGAGAGTAAGGATATAGCAGACTTTGTTGATGGGAACATCTTTAACTTTGGTAGTCAGTTAGATAAGGTGGCATCCTTCGTACAGACACTGCCTGCTGAACTACGTCTAAGATTACTCCCTCATCTTGCTGATAAGATATGGAAAGCCAGTGATGGGGATAGTACTAGTGTGAACATACTCACTAAAGTATTCAGTCCTGTCGCAAGAGATAACATACACTTCGATGCTATCTTTGACCAAGCGTCCCTTGCTACGGCAGGCCTGGGTCTATTACGTATGAGGAAGATGGTAGATAAGGAAGCAAACTCTGTGTCAATAGTAGCAGAGGATGATCCTGCTGTGTCTGCTGCATCTGTTAAGGAAGTTATTGATAACCCTTCTGCACAGGATAAGATAGGGTTAGATGCTGTTGATGCTAAGATACTGCACCATCCAATAGAAGCAGTGGATGAAGTAGACAACCACAACAAACCGAATGTTAGTGGGTTCTTGGCAGACATGGACGAGACCGAGCAATCAAAGAAGTTTGCTGATGACGTACAAGACCTACAGAATATTGATCAGGACATACATATACGTGGTGCTCTGACCAGGCAACAGATTGAGGACATTAAGGCTGACGGTATCCGTGAGTGGGAGGCAGACCTTAAGGGCAGTGGTAAGGTTGTTGACAGAGCAGAGATCATAGACAGTGATGGGTTATCATTCACTATGGGTGTTGACCTGTCTGATGGACAGTCATTAACTAAGGTTGTTACTTACACTGACGACATGGTTACTGGGCAGCGTGTCCCCACACAAGTAGGTGTACTGGAGTCTAAGGCAGCATCTCCACTAGACTTCATAGGTAAGATTATTACTGGTGGTAAGGAGAATGTTCGCACAGCACTACGCTTAGGTATGCAGGGGTCTATGGTGAGTGACAGGCTAGTTAAAGCCACTAACACTATGCTTCAGGGTATGTCCAAGAAAGATATAAAAATACTTGATGAGATCCTTATCCTTGGTGATAAGAACCCTCAGGTATTTACAAGGGCACAGTTGATGGGTGTTGGTATAGACACTAGTAAAGGTAGGGTTAAGTTAAATCAGGAAGGTTACAACAGATACTTGCAGGCAAGGGCTATGTTTGATCTTGTGTGGGATATGGAGAACATAACCCAGAGACGGCAGCTACAGGCCAGAAGAATGAAGGGGATCAACACAGCCAGTGATGTTCAGCACGGTCTGGGTAAGGGCGGTGAGGCTAACAGCATGGGTGCTCCAATAGATGATCTTGAGAGTGCCAGGAAGCAGATGCCTGAGAGTGTCTACACAACCGAGGGTAATGGTGGCTTCAAGACCCTTAAGGATGGAGAGCTTGATGACCTGTATGATAAGGGTTACCGACTGGTTAAGCTAGAAAGTGACATGGAATTAGAGGATGGTCTAAACACTGCATGGATTATAGCTAAGCAGGGGCAAGGTATAGGTGAGTTACCTGCACATGTTCTTAAGTACCGTAAGGGGTATGTCCCTGTAGTCAGGAAGAATGATAATTACTATGTTGTTAGACATAGCTCACGTACAGTTGATAATGCTCCAGTAGCGTACACCAGTGCCGTAAGGTCATTTGAATCAGTGCATGATGCAAAGGCCTACGCTAAGATAGAGAATGCTAAGGGTGGTGATAAGTATGAGGACATAGTACGTGACCAACTGACAGAACGACAGTCTATAGATAAGGATACTATGCGTAGGGGTGGGTTATTCTTCGGGTCACGGAGTTCTAATAAGATACACCATGTACTTGAGGGTGATCTTGCACCACGTATTGACGCACTTGAGGCACTGTCAAGAAACCTTGGTGCTGCTGGCAGAGCCTACCCTATGGCATTGTTCAGAGAACAGCTTAAGGCTAAGTTCTTAAATACATACAAAGATTTATTAGAAGATCCTAATAAGTTTGATAGTCCATTCAAGCAGGGGTTTAAGTCAAGGGCTGTTATTGGAGGTGAGGCTTACAGGAATTGGGTTAAGGATGTTATTGGTGTACCAACACCTGATGAGGAAGTTTTCAGTGCTGTTGTAAGGCAGACAACTGAGTGGGCTGAGGGTATTGGTCGTGTAGGTATGAAGAGAGTACCGTCAGGGTTTGGGGGTAAGGAGTATATAGGTAAGGCTGGTGCTGTTGTACGTAACAGTCTACTTAACCTATCAACTAAAGATCCTTATGCAGCACTCAGGGCAGGGGCATTTCACCCTATGCTTGGTATGTTCAACCCAGCACAACTATTAATCCAGGCACAGAACTTCTCTATTGCAGCCTCCCTAGATCCACAGGGGGTGGCCTCTTCATTCAGACAGTTCACTGCCATGAGGACAGCTCTTATGGCACCTGCTGCCATGAATGACGCTAAGACACTGGCTAGGCTGGCTGATGTGGCAGGTATGTCGCCAAAAGACTTTAAGGCAATGGTTAAGGAAGTGGACAGTATAGGTATAAAGTCCTCTATCAGAGCAAATCCTGACTACGCTGCTGCTATGAATGGAACTATACTTGACGGTAAGTACTTTAAGAGCTTCCTTGACAAAGGTATTATCCCGTTTCAGGAGGGTGAGTTATTCAGTAGGCTGTATGCCTACAGTGCAGCAAGGCGGGAGTTCCTTAAGAAGAACAAGAGAGCTGATGGTCAGTTATCTGCTGAGGATATAGAAGATATTACTGACAGGTATGGCGATCTGACATTGAATATGCTTCGTGAGAACAGAGCATACTGGAACAAGGGCGCCTTATCGTTACCAACACAGTTCATGTCTGCTCAGGCTAAGTTCTTGGAGACTGTGTTAGGTAATAGAATGAGTGGTCAGGACAAGAGACGTATCTTTGCAGGCCAGGCACTACTATATGGCAGTGCTGGTGTCCCTCTTGGTGGGTATATCAGTGGACTGATGAAAGGTGAAGGCTCGTTCATGGGTATTAATGCTACTGATGAGAATGGTAACCCTAACCCAGAGTTCTCTAATAACATTGCAATACAGTTATTTGATCAGGGTCTGTCAGGACAAATATTTGGTGGTAAGTCTGATGTGGCTACAAGATTCTCCTTAATTGATGGCCTTATGCAGACTGGTAAGGACTTAGTTCAAGGAAACTTAGGGGAGTTACTATCATTCCCAGTAGCTACTTCAGGATCTAGAGCACTTGACGCAGTCACAACCCTTGGGCTGACACTTAACAATGCAGTAACCACAGGATATGACCTGACTTATAAGGACGCACTATTAACAGCCAGAGCTTTCTCTGATGTTGCTAGTGGGCCAAGGGCCTTCATGGAAGCAATAGATTATGTGAGGTTTAAGGAGATACGTACAGCCAGTGGTAGGTTAGTGGCTAACGATCCTGAAGCATGGGAGGTACTTGGTAAGGCATGGGGCATGCAGCCAATGAGAGCCTCTCAGATGTATGATCAGCAAGAGCAACTACATCAGCTCACTGCGGATGAGAGGGGGGATACTGACAGATTACGCATGGTAGTTATATCCCACATACGTTCAGGTAAGATTGACGAAGAGCAGGAGCAGAGAAACCTGGCCGCAATAACAACAACCATACTTAACAAGTACAAGGTCTCTGTGAGAGAGAAGATTATGGCTACAGTTGTAGACCAAGTATTCCCTGGTGCACAGGATATGACAACAAGTGAAAAAACATTGAAGGATATACTCAATCGGTTGTCTAAGTTGCAGGCTCCGCAGGCACAAGAGCGTACTATGTTCAATAATCTAAATACAAATCAGGGGAGACCATAACATTGGGTAACTTAACTACTAATGACATACAACAGCCTGCAGCCAGTGTTCCACAACAAGTGGCTGTACAGGACTTCAGTAAAACACTTGCCATACAGGATGTGGCAACAGGTATTGACAGTGCTGTATCTGCATCATCAACTATAAACCTGATGAACCAACGTAACTTCGTGCAGGAGAACACTAAGGCATCAGAACAGGCTGTTATTGATCAGGCACAGGCAGAAAGAGATTTAATCAAGGCTGCTACTGATAAGCATGAGACAGAAGATATAAGAAAGGAGCTTGTTGGTGCGGCTAATGCCAAGCTTACTGCCAGTAAGACTACACAGAGAGCTATTGAGACACGGCTGAGGTCAGATACTAAGCGTAGGATTGCTGATAGACCTGATCTTGCACCAAAGCTACGGCAGCAGGCGTCATTATTTGGTATAGGCAGTGGCCTTGGTCTTGGTCTTGGCCTTGGTACTGGACGTTCTACTAAGAAGACACCACAACAGAACTTTATTGATGATGTGCAGGACAAGCAGTTATTGTTACCGGCAGGATCTAACTCATTCACTGACGCCATGAATGTACTGCAGGGGGTACAAAAACAGGAGATGGCTAAGGCAGACTTCGATGCTGCGCTACGCCAGGGTAAGATGGATGAGCATACGTTCATTGCCAAGATCAATAAAATTAGAGGCAATTCATTTAACCAGGATTCCTACGAAGAGCTGAATGCACTACGTCTGAGTGAAGGAGGCCTTACTACCATTAATGGTAAGCTGGCTGTTTCTGGTATACATAGGAGACATGCAGCAGAGATAGATGCTGCGGTGGCAGAGCAGGCCAAACAAGGCAGCATCATACCAGACACAGCAGTAGCTGCCATGCACAAGAGGAATACGGACAGTAAGGAGTACTGGGATAGTATTGTCACGGATGGGTCTGTTGAGGCAGTTATGGCCAACGACCTTAAAATACAGAAGTTGACTCACGAGTACTGGTATATGGGTGATTCTTCCCGTGCAGAGCATGTCCTCGCCATTGAGCTTGCTAATAAGCGGGGTGGTAAGGTTCTGGCAGAGGCTATGGAGAAGGTTTACCTAACTAAGATGGTCATGGGTGGTGGTGTCATGAGTGAGAAAGCACTAAGACTTGGTGCTGGTATGGGAGCTAAGGGAGTTCAATCAGTTGTTGCTCAGCAATGGGTTAAGAACAACATGGGGGATAAGGCTACTGGTGCTAAGAGGCAGGTAGACGCTATGTGGGGGTCATTGGCCGATGCTTACCAGAACAATGGTAAATCTACTATTAAGGTAGAGGGGCCGGAGGCAGTCTTCTGGGATAGCCACGCTATCAGTGCCCTGACCTATATACCTGCAGGGGCACCATTGGTATTACGTCCAACACAGGAGCAGTGGGGGCCACGGGGAGCAACTGAGGAGAATAGATTCAGGACTGACTTAGTAGATAAGCAGGAGATGTTGCAGAGACAGCATGCGTTATCATACCTTGGTGAGAAAGGGTTTGAAGGGTTCCAGATACTCAGTGACCCTGATATGCCTGGCCTAACCAGAGACGAAGTTAATACTACTGTTGAATATGCAAATGGGGTATGGCAAAGCTCTGTGGTAGAGATGATTAATAGTGGGAAGGTTCCTGTATTCAATGAAGAGACACAATTATTTGAGATTGATGGGCAGACTGGTGCAGGTATAGCAACCAACCTTAAGGAATGGGGGCAGAAAGTACTTGGAGCACCAGGCAGAGCTGCAGAGAGTGCTGCACAGTTGGTTGGGCAGGGTGGTGGTAGGCAGCGCAAGGCTTCGTTAGGAGCATTCAACGCAGTAGCACACCTTAACAGTATGCTTAAGTATAATAAGAGGTATCAGGTACTGGGTCAGCCTAATGCAGAGTTAGCCAAGAACCTGATCAAGTCAGTGACTAATAAGCAGCAGCAGTCAGAAGTTAAGGAGCTTACTAGGCAGATAGATTACTTCTCTAACCCAAGTAAGCTGACTGTAAAGGCCCTAGGGCAAGAGAATATAGATAAAGAACTGGCACAATTGACTGGGCGTAGGAAGAGTCTTATGTCTGTGATTACTGGTACACCTGCAGAGATAACTGCTGGCGGTGTTCAGGCACTTGCTGATTTCTTTGAACCGTTGCTGCCTGAAGCAGAGCCTAAGACAGAGGTGCTGCCTGAAGTAGGCATTGATTCCCTACAGCCAGTGACTGAAGCTGAGCCAGAATCACTTGAAGAACTGCAAAAGATTAATTCCCTTAAGGCTGACATGGCTGCAGGAAAGACAGTGACAGAGCAGCAAGCACAGGAGAGAAGTGATTTGAATAAGGCAGTGGCAAGAGACAAGGCTATCACACCGGTAGTAAGGAAGAATAAGAAGACCCCCACACAGAATGTATTCAATAGTCTGCGGGGTAGTGAAGGGGCTGAGGGTGATACCACTGGTGCTGCGGAAACAGGCAAGCTTGGGCTTACAACAGCACTATACACAAAGTTGAAAAAGAAACATGGGGAAGACCTGACAGAACAGAAGGCAGTTAAGATACACCTTGACGACCTGATGGGGAAATGGAAGGAGAAGCCTGGGTTTGATAATATCTCAGAGAGTCTTCAGGAAGTACTGCTGGACGCTTCTTATAACTTAGGTTCAGGTATTATGACAGGGACTGCTTTAGCCACAGCACTGGCTGCTGACCCTGATACCACAAGTGAGGCGGATATAGCCATCAACCTACTGGATACAGCAACTATAGGAAGACAGTCTTCTAAGGGTCTAGCGAAACGCAGGGCGGAGAGGTACAATAAAGTAGCAACTAATGATATTGAAACAATACGGCAGGATGGTGATGGTACTATCACTTATATAGATAAGCAGGGAGAGACTGTATTTGCATTCACTCCAAGTAAAGGTAAGCATGCTTCATCACAGGCAGGCACTATCACAATCAAGCAGCAGGGGCCAGTAGAGGAAGCACCTGCACCTACAGTAGCTCCACTTAAGCCAGGGTTAGTTGAAGATAGTGATGGTAATAGATTCATCCTTGGTACTGATGGCTCAATGACACCCTTTGAGGGCGGAAGGATAGGGTAATGGCACTACGTAATGTAAAACTTAAGAATGTCAGTGGTGGTGTTACTGTATCTGGTGGGACTGTTGCCTTTGAAGGTATTACTATTGACAGGGCTGAGGCATACGTACTGCCTGGTGATGGGTCAGGTGCATCACTGTACAGATCACCTCGTGGGTGGTTCAGCTCCATACTGAGTGAAGTGTAATGACAAGTAAAGATCAGGACAGAATAGAGGCTAAGGTTGATGCACTTAACTCCTTGATGAGCAGACATTTCCAGAGATTCGATCAGGCTATTGCTGATGGTGATAGGGATAGGGCTGAGACTAAGGAGTGGCGGCAGGATATGGCAAGCCGTATGGAGAAGACTGAGGTTGAGTTGTTCTTCTGGAAGACAGTCATTAAGGTAGTCAAGACTATTGTGGGTGTTGTTATCCTAGTAATGACTATGAAGTTCGGAGAGATAAAGGGGTTATTCAAGTGAATGAGTACACTAGTCTATCCCAGATTACGTACTATAGTAGTAGATACAACAAGAGAGTCACTGTACCTAAGGGGTACATGAGTGATGGAGCTACAGGGGCCATAGATATAAAAGATAGTACCTCTTGGTGGGTACACGACTGGTTATGTGATGTTGGTAGGTTTGATGACGGTACGGAGTGTACCAATTGGCAGGCCTCAGCAATACTGAGTGATATATTATTAGAGGAAGGTCATCGCATTAGGTCTGTGACCTGGAGATGGACAACCTTCCTGTTTGGTGGTAAGAAACTTAGATGGCTCTAGTAGAGACCATTAGTGCAGCATGATGTACAGTACTAATCCCCAGATCAACAGCATAGTCAGCATGTACTTATCTTCATCATTCATATCTGAGTACCACTGGGGTGAGTAACACCCTCAGATCCATTGTAGCTACCCTTAGTGGAGTATGACAGGTACTTAGGTACTGGTGTATGCTCAAAGAACACTGCCTGAACACACTTCATACCTGGCTCAAGTCTTAGTAGGTTATACTGAGTGATGTTCTTATACTCAAGTGTCAACTGACCAGACCAACCAGGGTCAGCCCATCCTGCAAGACTATGATTAAGACCTGCCCGTGCATGGGATGACTTCAGGAATACATGACATGAGATACTGTCAGGTAAGTTGAACCATTCCTCCGTATGTGCCAGACAGAACTGACCTGGCAATAGGTTGTAGGGTAACTTGAAAGGTGTCATGCCTATACCCTGCTTACCCTGAAGGTCTACAGGTACTGCATTCTGACACTCATTACTCTCTACTTCGATGACCTTACCTAACCTCAGGTCTATTGATGAAGCATTGACATTGGTTAAGTCAGCACTTACTACACCTTCTTTAATTAAGTCTTCAAGTCCTCTGCCTGATACTAGCATTAGGATTCATCCTCCTGGTATTGATCCTCAAGTATGAAGTTTAAGTATTGTATTGCCTTAAGTATATCTTCCTTACCATTCTTCTTGTCATGCCTTGACACGTACTTAACTACGTTACCTTCAGCATAACCTAACTTATTCTTCAGTATGTAATCCTTTGGCTGTATTCCCATACGGGAATAATGATCCCCTCCTACCTGTTCTGGTAAGGAATCTTCCTGCTCGGGAATATCTGAGTACTCCATCTCCGTACTGGGTGTATCCCTGAACACGTCACTGAACCATTTGAATTTCTGTTCCGTTACCTGTGTACTATGATCTAGGTCAGGCATGCTTAGTCCCTTGGCAATAGCGGCCTGTACCTTATCAGCCTTATCCTTACTCTCCCATCTTGGATAACCCAGGCCACACACATCACACGGATTCTTGAACAGTGCGTTGTCATGGTACATACAGGTAACACAGTTCCTTGACTCTTCTACTTCCTCTCTCTTCTGCCACAGTACAGACTCAGGGGTGCACACTGAACATGGCATAACCAGATTACTGGTGTCTACATGTCTGCATGTACGACAGTCCATTGTTAATCGAATACCCATTACACGTCACCCTCATCATCATCATCAAACATGTGTTCATACCCAAACTTAGCAGCTACTACCAGGTCAGACAGTACCAGATTAAGCTCACCTATACATGGCTGAGGATACTGTAAGGCCATACCTCCCATGAATGATGTATAGATATGATCCATACCACCAGTACACACAATGATTGACTGTACCTCACCCTGTTCAGCAAGTAATGTCATTGCCTTAAGGTAATCAACAATAGATTCATTGGGTGTTAGCTTACCGTCAGGCGTTACCCACCGTGAATCAATCCCTACTACATTGTTAGTGCTACTGTCTGTATTATTATTATTATCTGTCATGCTAGATTATTCCCCCAAGACCTTTAAACTTATTGAACAGACGTGTCTCATCTGTCTCTTCCTCTTCCCGTCTCTCTCCGTATGGCCTGTGCATCCAGTACAGATTGGAGGCAGCTATGTTCCTTGTGTCTCTGTCCCTGTACCCTACTGTACGTCCCTCACCCTCAACCTTGAAGGTCTGCGCCATCAACCTATGAAGCTTAACAGTTCTTCTCCTGTTACCTGCTATCAACTGAACCCTGTGATCTGCTGAGTTATGTTTCATATACTTCTCTGTCAGGACATGTCTGATGTGTCCGTCAGGGTGTATCAGGTAGTTAGGGAAGTCTGGTACTTGTACCCACAATGAATCATCCATAGTTATTCTCCAATGAGGTCATGCTTACAGTGCTGATGTCGAACATACCCTGATCATAGATGTCCATTAACATGACACCTCTCCAGTAGTTCTTTATCCTCCCGTCACAGTAGTCCTCGTCCTGATCTTCAGGGAAGAAACAACCACAGTTCAGAACGTGCTGATTAGTGTTCTGTCCGTGCCTTCTATGGTTGGAAAAGTGTGCTTCATGTGTATGTCCATATACTGTGGAGTTGATAGTGACGTCACTACACTTCTTGTTGATGTCCATACCTGTGATTGGCTTGGCTTTGTTGTGAGGAACGTGTGTAAAGTCAATACCACGTATGCTATGAGAAGACCTGTAAGGCACCCACACCCAGTTATCTTCAGCCAAGTGTAAGTCTTTCTGCACAGAAACGTGGCCATCGAATGTAGGGTCTGTCTCCAGGTATCGTGTGAGTCTATCTTCATGGTTGCCCTCTACGTATACTAATGATGGGTTGTATAACCTCTTCTTATTAAGCTTCTGTCTTGCACGTAGCATGGTCATGTCATGCTGTAGTAAGGACAGTGCTTCCCTGCCTGCATCTATCTCAAGGAAGTATCTCTTGTTCTCCATGTTCATTCTCTTGTTCCTGTCCCATGCTGACAAGGAATTGAGAGTGAGGAAGTCACCAATCAATACTATATGATCAGGTCTTGTCTCTGCAATCAGCTTACCCAACCACCTGAATCTATCCAAGGACTGGTTGTTACTGACATGGCAATCGCCTACTACTAATACTAATTCATTGTTCATTTAGTCACCCTTGTAGACAGCGAGGTAGTGGTACTCGTTATCAGGATCACACTTAGGTATATACCTGATAGCCTCGTACTGTCTGTTATAATAAGTATTATCCGTGAGTGTTCTTCTAAGCACTTGCTCCATGAACTCTGCGTACCTCAGGTCTCCCTTGCCTGTGTGCTGAGACAGTACAGTGAATGTGAATGCCTTAATGCCTTGTTCAGCAATGGCTGCATTAACATGTGCGCTACTGCCTGTGTATCTCTCCCATCCTGACGGGGATGAGGTAGATCTTCTTCTCTTCTTACCTGCCTGCCTCACCATACGCTTGAAGCAGTACTGTTTCTTACCTATGTACCTTTCCCCTGTCGTGATGTTCTCTATAAGGTAGACGAAACCGAAGTACTTGTCTGGGTCTGGGGTAAGGCCAAGTGCCCAGTGTCCTCTGTCAACTTCCATAGATCTTGATCCTCTTCAGTGCGTATCAATAGGAGGTTTGCATGTAAGTTAATTGTATCAATAGTTGACTGATCAGTCAAGTCTTTATAGTGTGGGTGGGCCTTGTATTGAGCAAGTATTTCCTCATCATACTCTGCCTTGGTAGCACCGATAAGATGAGACAGTATCTTCTCAGCTTTCTTTGGCCCAATACCCTTAAGTCCTGGGATATTATCAACAGAATCACCCATCAATAGCTGTTGGTAGAACCAATGTAACCCTTCCTCCCTCGTCACTGTAACCACACCTTGGTCAGGCTTACGCCAGTTGTAATGCTGTCCCTCAATCATCAGTAAGTCTTTGTCTATAGTACATATAACTGTGTCTTCGCACTGTTGTATACCCAGTTCATCGTCTGCCTCCTGCCCATGTATTTCCTCAGCACCCATGTGTTCAATCATGTACTGACGTATCTCTTCGTACAGTACAGGCTTGGGTGTATCCTTTCTATTTGCCTTATACTCAGGGAATAGATCAACTCTGAAGTTAGCTGAACCAGTCAGGAAGATCCTCTTGTCTGAGCATCCTGCCTCATTCATGATACGCTCAGCCATAGACTTAACAGAGTGCAGTGCATGTGAGATAGGGTCTACCTCAATGACTTCCTTAACATCCTCTAACGGTGTGGCAAGCTGCTCTGCAAGTCTTTTCATCTCTGACTTAGTGTCTGCCTGCAGATCACCAACCATCCAGTGTTTCTTCTGAACAGCAAAGCCAACTTGGTATAAACAAACATCGCCATCTATTAGTGCTAGCATTATCTTTCTCCTTTACTTATCAACGTCATCTAGAATTAACTCAAAGTCACCACAGGCTAAAGTATCATCGTATACCTCTAAGCCAGTGATCTCACACTCCTCACCCAGTAAGTTATCGCATTCACCACAAGAAAATTCACCATCAATAGTAGCCATAATATATTTCCTTTACTAAATTAGAAAAGGCTTCCGAAGAAGCCCTTGTTTAATACCTTAGGAGTATTTAAAGCATTGCCACCCTAAGTACTCACTGTCTTTTGTCATTGCATTGTGCATACTTTTATAGTTGAGTGACACTGAAGCGCAGAACTGCCTAAGATTCCTGACTAGTACTGTGTCTCCATCAGGGTCATACAATAGGTAGTCCTTCTGCTTATCAAGTGCATTGTTATCTCCTCTACTTAACCATTCAAGATTCTCCACCCTGTTGTCAGTCTTATCACAGTTGATATGATTAACAGTCAATGTGCTGTCTCCTGGCAGGAATGTAAGAGCCACTAGTCTGTGTACAGGGAGAGTATGTGACTCTCCGTTAGCACGTAGGTAGACTACAGGGTATCCCTTATTACTAAGACATTGCTTCAGGTATATGTCCCTTGTATGTGAGTACACTTTACCTGAGCAGTCTATAGAATAGTTAGGATACCCCTTCAATCTTACCATGCTGCAGTTACCCCTCGTTACCAGTAGTGAAGGCAGCGAACTCTCTTGCAATGTTAATGGTTAGCTGTACCACCTCACTTGCAGACTTATCAGCATGTGATTCAGTCATCTTAATCACACTGATAGCATGCCCTAAAGCATTCTGTCTGCATATAGAATGTCCCATGTCAGTAGGTGGCACTGGAAATTCTCCTCTACGATAGCCTGAGTTACTAGTGTTACCAGTAGCAGCAGGGGCAGCAACACCAGCAGCCTGAAGTGTATCTCTGCCTGCAGCAAACTCCTTGATGTTCCAGTAGTCACCTGACTTTACTTGCAGCATACAGAACTCATCACCCTTCTCAAGTCCTTCAATGACTGCCTTAGCACCAATGATATTACCAAAGACTTTCTCATGCACACATGTTGTCTGTGCCTTACCCTGCCCATGAAACTTCCACAGGATTTCTGCACCTGGGTATGTACCACCATCCTTCTTCTCACAGGCAGTGGCAGTGTCCTGCATTACCAATGTGCCCCATTGTACTCGTTCTTGTCCGTCAACTGATTCAATAGCCATGTTATTTATTCCTCATTAGTTGTTATGTTATGTTTTTGTATGCTTGTTTAATTATCTTCTTCCACTTCTTGTAACTATGTGCCCCTTCTGGGTTCTTCAACCTTAGGAGTTTACATACCTTACGTGCTTGCCTTGATCTTCTCCCGTTCATATATCTGTCATCTTATCTGTTAGAATGGTAAGTCTTGTGTGTCCTGCTTATTCTTCTGCTGTGCTGCGCTATTAATTATGTACAGGTGCATGTTCATTACTGTCTCCATGCACCCCAAGTTATAAGCAAGGATTGCTTTTGAACTAGTGCCTATCGACTGCGCTCGTGGATATACTGTCTCGTACATGTCATTTGCTAACTCTACTAGCTCTCTGTGTATCACGCTATGGTCTTCATACTTCCCCATGATTTTCCTCCCTCTACATCTACATTAAGTGGGAGATCAAAGTCTAAACCCCACTGCTTCTTCATCTCTGCCCGTACATCCTCCATCACTTCCTTCAACACCTGTCCTGCATACTCCTTCACCGAGTCATGACAGTCTACCATAACTGAGTCATGTATGGTATTGATAAGTAAAGCTTTGTCAATAAGAATTGGGTCAGTATTAAACCTACGTACCAACATACCTAAGGCCAGCGGAACTATATCACCAGTGGCCCCACCCTGTATACTAAAATTCTTCAGCTTGGTAGGGCTGAAGCTTACCATCTCCCCCTTATCTCTCATGAATTGTGGTGCATCATCCTCCCAGAATGTATACCTCCGTCCAGTAACACTAAGCTGTTGCCCCCTACGGATAGGATACCCGAGGAACGAATGCTTATCCGTAGGCCTGGACGATGCCATAACCTCAGCATGTACCAGCTCATTGTATGTAACAACACCACTGTACATCCTATCCTCTGCCTCAAAGATAGCCTTCACTTCCTTGCGTGGTATGCCTGTTGTCTCACTAACCTTCTTGATACCAGCACCGTAAGACTTCTGGAATGATACCATCTTGATCCCCTTCCTTGCCTTAACGTAGGCTGGGTCTTCCTTAACCTTAACCATGTCTACTATGTAGTCATACTCCTCACCTGTCTTGTATGCCAGTCTCTTACAGTTACCTGTAACCTGTGCCTTGCCGTTCCTCCTTGTTATTAATGTACCTGTCAGTGTTGTTATACCAACAACAGTGCCTGTTTCTCCAGTGTCAGTGACTTTCACATGCCTCCTATCATATACCTGTGGGTATGCAGTCATAGTTATAGTAGCCTTAGTGCTGTTAAAGTTACTGATACGTTTGTAACTGGTAGTCTTGCATGCTATACCACACCTTCTAAACATATCACATACAATGTTAGCACCTGCAAGATCTGTTGTTGTCCATACAAGGTGTTTATCTTTTATGCACCCATCCGTTATAGCCAGGGTGTCATAGATAATACTGGCCTGCCTCTTATCACAGTCCATGAGTAGAGTAGGCCATGACTTAGCAAACCCTATCTTATTAAACAACCAGTCCTGCCACTCACCATAGACAATGATGAACTGTGGCTGCAGCTTATTAAGCCCCGTCTTCGGGCATGCGTTGACCTTGTATGGTATTTTCATACGTTCCAATAGTTCCGTTAGCGCTGCTATCTTCCTTGGTTTTGATAGCTTCCATCGAACACCGTTAATCTTCTGTGTGCCACATCTCTTGAACATGTGCGCATCACATATAGCCCAGATCAGTAGTCGTATATGATCGTCAGATAATACACTGTTACAAGCCCCTCCCCATGAGTTCATAAACCTTGTCTGGTTTAGCTTAGTGCCTACAAATTCAGACACTGGTTGTCTGCGTCCATCAAGATAGATACTGTGTTGCTTAGATACCAGCTCGTCATGAAGGTCACCATGAACAGACACTAATTCAGCACCTGCAGCAGACCAAACATCCTGAGGGCTACTGTGTGACAGTGAGCCAGCAACTGTACCTGGGTGATATACTCTATGAATATTCCTGTCTATGTCCTTCGCTTTAACCCAGCCAACAGTAGTATATATCTCTGTGTTCTCCTCAACACAGTGAAAGTCTATACCCTCGCGTATGTCCTGCATCATTGCCTCATCACCACTGACCCATGCCTGGTAGACAATTTCTAGCTGAGAGTAATCACCCTGCAGTATCGAACCATCCTTCCCCCATCTAGATACGAAGCATTCCTTGATAGCTCCCTTACCTGATACGTTCTGTAGGTTGGGGGTTGATGATGACAGTCTGCCTGTCTCAGTACCAACTGTGTTCAGCTTGTGGTGTATCGTACCAAGCATGGAGTTGAGCTCATCAGGCCATGCCATGTTGCTGTACCCTACATAGTATGTGGACAAGTCCTTCTTGGCTGCCCTGTATGCCAGTACCAATGGTATGACAGGATGCTTAACCTTCTTGATGATGTCCTCACCTACCTGGTAGTGACCTGCCTTAGTCTTCTCTGCATTGTCAGGTACTGATGCCATACCAGCACACTCAGTCTTGATGTCGAACCATTTAGTCTTAGGCTTACCAGCATTCTTACCTCCCTTATATAGTATGACCTGCCCGTCATCATCATACATGCAGTCTCTCTGCCTTGTCTTAAGTACACCACCGAACAATGCTGCACTGAGCTGAGCATCAGAGCCTACGTTCATGTGTATGTATGGTAGGGTAGGGTCATCTGCATGCAGGGCCATGATGATGTCCTCCTCAAGACTTACTATACTATCCCTGAGTGGAGTCATTGCGTCACGCGCAACACCTTTGTCAAAGCACAGGCCGTTATACTCCATGTGCCCAGCGCAAAGCGTAGCTTCCTGCATGGAGAGGATCAAGGGCATAAGCCCCAGTCTCTCGGCTTCCTTTACTTGTGCCTTGTATACTATCTCAGTATTCTTCAAGTCACCTATTAGGTACTCACGTAAGAGGTCAGGGTCTATGTCCTCAGTCCTTACACCTGCCTCCCACATCTCCTTGACCTTATCAATCTTCTGAGTACCACCGTAGATACCAGAGCAATAGTTAAGGGAAGCAAACTTATCTTGCTGGCCTGTCAGTACATACTGAGCAACCATGGTGTCCCATACCTTCACCCCGTTAGACCAGAACCAATCACTGAAGCCCTTATCTCTCCATAAATACTGAAGATCAAACTTAAAGTTATGGCCTATCAACAGCGTCTCGTATGGTATCACTACTGTGTATGGGTCATCCCTATAGTCTATGACCTGTATCTTCCCATCATCCCACAACCAACCTGACTGCACTACCCTGTTACCTGAGTACCAGGGAGAACCACCAAAGTCACCTATCACATCATTATCTATTGATGTTTCAAGGTCACATACTACGTAAGTATTATTATTCATCTACTTCCCTCTTCTTAAAGTCTGGGAGATCCTTACTGTCTGCACAATCCCAGCAGGGCGCAGCACACACTGGGATACGCACATGGACACAGTTTGCACATGTCCTATGGATCTTAGGCACTTGTTCACTCATTCCCATACCTCCTTCACTGCCTGTCTTAGTTGCCTTTCCTCATCCAACACTTCTATTCTGTGCTTACGCTCACCCTCTGCTATGTTAATGGCTTTACGTACAGGTACTGGGTCTTTCATGCCGTCGAAACCGTTTGACCAGCGTGACGGAAATTGTTTCAGGTCAGTTCTATTCATTAGTAGTGGTCTCCTGTATTAATAGCATAAGTACTTTCCAAGTGGACTCTGTCTGTGCTCCGTCAAGAGTAAGGATGTCTGTGTATGTTAAGGATAACCATTCAGCTTTAGTCTTAAGAATACATCCTATCTGTACATGGTTATCAGTAATAGTTACTGGGTATTTCATACCTATTAAGTTGATAACTTGTTTAGTACTGAGGGCTTCGCCATACACGATGGCTTCGCCATACACGATGGCTCTGCCATACACCTTGGCTTCGCCATACACGATGGCACAGCCATACACCTTGGCTTCGCCATACACGATGGCTTCGCCATACACCTTGGCTTCGCCATACACGATGGCACAGCCATACACCTGGGCTTCGCCATACACCTTGGCTTCGCCATACACCTTGGCTCTGCCATACACCTGGGCTTCGCCATACACCTTGGCTTCACCATACATGATGGCTCTGCCATACACCTGGGCTTCGCCATACACCTTGGCTCTGCCATACACCTGGGCTTCGCCAGACACCTTGGCTTCGCCATACACGATGGCTTCGCCATACACCTTGGCTCTGCCATACACCTGGGCTCTGCCATACACCCAACATGTATCTTCATGTGACAGGTTATCTTCTGTTTCTAAGTACCCTCCAATGTCACCTTCAGTAACATTACCAAAGGCTCTTAGTGCTACGCACCTGCTATCTTCATTAATATAATATTTCTTTTCTTTCATTAGTATACGTCCTCGTATCGTGCTATCTCTGGTCTGATAGTTACCTCGTACCTGCCATATCTTTCATCAGGCACTGACCCGCCAAGTTTATTTTTAGAAACAGAGATGAACCGTTGGTTACCCGGAACCTCTTCCTTACCTATCATGATGATGGCATCAGCCTCACCTGGTAACGTCACCTTATTACCTGCGAATTGATTCTTATTAAGATACTTAACACCCACACTGGTGGCATCAGCCTGATGTATCACTATAACAGGGCAGTACTCCTTGCACACGTCACGGGCCATGGCTGCAAGCTTCTGCAATCTGATGTCGTCACGCCCCTCATTCTCAAAGCCTCTTATCTTATGTAGCTGATCAAAGATAACTAACCCTGGGTTAAGCTGCTTACACATAGCTATCACCTCAGACTTGTGTATCTCACCCTTGTCGTACAGCCTGAACTTATCCCAGCATGACTGCTCTTCTGCCTCCGCTGGCTTGGACTGCATGTTAATGTCTATCCAACCAAGGCTTGACTGAATGATCCTGTACTTGACTTGATCACCTGCCTCCTCATTATTAAACCATAGTACTGGTCTGTCTGCGGGTAATTGCTCAGCCATGTAGGTAGCTTCACTACATAACGCAGTGGTCTTCCCTGTCTCTACGTAAGCACCAAGCAACACTAGGTTACCCCTTCTGAGGCTACCCACGCTACGGTTAAGGCATGACATCCTCCACCTCAGGCCTGTACCCTCCAGCTTACCCTGTACTATGTCACTGAGTGGGGTAGACACTAGGTTATTGCTCAGCTTGTTGGCTGACCCTACCTTATCCTGAAACTCATCAGTTAATGACAGTACCTGCGCTGATTTGTCCTGCCCCTCATCAGACATAGTATGTGCAAGCTCAAGCAGTGCCCTGCCATAGTCTCTTGTGATGAATGACTCTAGTATGTCATCAAGCAAGGGTAAGTCTTCTTCAGTCACAGTGTTCATGTGATCAAAGACATTAGTATATGTTTCTCTCCTCTCCTCCTTCAGTGCTGGGTGTCTGACAAAGGTGAACCAGTCACTGAACTCTTCCCAACTAAGGACATCATGAGACTGGAAGTATACACCCATGTCCTTGATGATCGTTGATAGTGTTTCATTACCTGATATACCTGAGCTTACTAACCTTGAGTATTTATTATAGTGATCTTGATCTGATAATACGTGAAGTATTTCTGCTGACATTATTATTATAACCTACTTATTATTAGGGGGAGTAGTACTTATACCTGTATCTACTTACCAATACAAGTACTGATTATCTTATCTAGTTGTAGTAGTGAATGTTCCTTTGGATCTATGCCGGAGGCATGATGTATAACTATCTTGCTATGTGTTGTATATATAGCAAGCTGTTCCTTTAATGCTGTCTGTTTCTTTTTAACCTGAAGATTATCATCATCAAGAAAGATAATGATCTTATCCTGTCTAGTTATCAATGAAGATAACTTACTAAGATCCTTTGCTTTAAGTGATGTACCTAATAAACATACAATAGAAAGATTAATATCACGGAGTGATAACTTACATAACTTTGTATAAGATAATATATCTTCTACTATTACTAATACATTACTAGGTAATAAGTCTTCGTTGGGCGAAGCCTTTACCTGATGTTCCTTTAAAGTGAGGGGGCTATTGATTGGCTCCGCCCTTAAGCCCCATGAAGTTATATGAGTATAGCATACTTTAGGGTAAAGATCAACAGACCGTACACAGAAATTAGTAATGTACTTTTGTCTGTTCATTGGGTTAGTTCTGTACTGATACCCTAACAGGGTAGAGTCATACCTTATGGGTAGAACTATGACATCCTGCTCAGAGCTATAACCTATACCAGACAACAACAAGTCAGTGTCAGATAGACCAGCCTTCATGATGATAAGTCTTGCCCATCCAGCCCAGGTATCTATGTTCATGTTGTATGATGTTGGGTGTGTTACCTTAGACACCTGCTCAGGCTTCTTGTATGCCCCTGTACTGCCCTTATTAATCTTCTCTGAACCTGACAGTCCACAGTGATGACAGTAGGCCAGTATAGCGTCATCTGTGCGTGTTACATATAGTGCAGCGTTACTTCTCCCTTCCTTGCAATGGTTAATGTTCACCCTCTCACCTATCAGTAAGCCCTTACCTACCTGCACGTAGTCATCCTTCTTCAGGTACTCAGTCACCCTGTACCTCCCTCTTGCTTGGTTCAAATTTCTGCCTGTCTTCTGAGTTCTTACAAACACCCATCTGTTCTAGTGAACTGTAGTGACCGGCAGTTAGTAAATACTCCTCACATTCGTTACCATCCCTATCAACGGACTTGTACTTGTAAGTCCACTGCCATTCATACTCAGGTGCAGGTTTGTATAGCTTCCAACCCCCCTTCTCTGGGTAATCATTGAAGTCTATCCAATCCCCGTACTCATCCACGAACTCTAGTGAGTCTGACATCACAATGTACTGGTCACCTGTCCACCCATCAAGCGTCACCTTCAGCCCATTAAGTACTGCCCGTATTGCTTCTCGTTTATTCATTGTCTCTCCCTTTACCACCATAATTGATACGCTTTGCCCCGTCGGGGTATGCTATTGACTAGTATCACCCCATCATAAAGACCATACTCATCTATGATAGCATTGATGACTCGGTTACAATCCTCAATCTTATCTGCCTGATAATGCAGGCTTATATCTGTATGGAACTGTAGTATGTCATTGACTTCTCGTCTGTCAGTGACTGTCGGTACTTCTCGTACGGTCTCACTTGTCCACATTTTAGTATACTCCCTGAATTATAAGGGTTGTTGCATGTGCAACCATAGCGAACAGTGACAGCATGATGAATGGTATAAGAATTCTCATAGGTACTTACCTCCATTCTCTTTTAGGTATGCAGTAACGTCTTCAGCTAATCTGTAGGGACACACACCCTCTATCTGTGGTGCCTCTCCTCCAAACCAATCCCATGCACTTGGCAAGTATGATTGATATACCACCTCCATGTTGGTTCCTGTCTTGATGTGATGCAGTACTGCTAAGACAGAGTCACCAGTATTGTCTACGTCAATGAACCTGTATTGCTCTTGTTTAATACTCATATCAATCTCCCCCTATCCAGTCATCTCTGTAGTATGGGTCACCATCACCGTACTCAGGTTCAGGTTCATTGTTTAACTCGCAGTCATCCATGAACAATTGCATTAGTTCATCATCATCCAGTGGTACAAGATGATCCAAGCCGAGCACACCATCAACTCTGATGTTCTCTATCTCGGAGTACTCATGCTCAGGTTCGTGCCATGTTGCTGGGCTGTACTCGTAGCATGCCTCAAACTCCAGCTCATATTCATGTTCAATACCGCAGGTCTCGATTGTTATTGTGGTTGTTACGCTCATGTCTTATACCCCTTCAACTATACCAATGATTGTAAAGCCTGCTGTAAACTCAGCCTCTGCCTGTTCTTTTGTGTACCGTCTGTCAGTTACACACAGCTTACCACCACCATACTCTGTATCTCTCAGGTAATTCCAGTAGTAGGCAGGCTCAACATATATCTCATAGCCTGCCGGATCTTCCATTGCTATTACCTCATCCTCTTCAGTCATTAGCGTACCATCATCATCAAGGTAACAGTACTCTTCAGGTTTCCATGTGTGATAGTGTAATTTCTTACCCGCAACCAGTGCTACACATACGT
>Ga0233436_1000943_pt1 | contig 27053 bp, 13 predicted proteins | sample SI_122_August201_2_FD_182723 | JGI IMG/M metagenome (GOLD analysis project Ga0233436, IMG submission 182723) | Seawater microbial communities from Saanich Inlet, British Columbia, Canada - SI_122_August2016_150_MG | ecosystem: Environmental > Aquatic > Marine > Inlet | place: Canada: British... | reverse complement strand
CGCTGCCGACCCAAGTGATGAATCAGTGAATGCCTCGTGGTTTATTAAAACTCCAGAATATACTAAGACTCTGGAGGAGGAATCTTATCCTGAATTAGCAAACATATTCAGATGCAAAAGTCTGATCAACGAAGTTGATGGTAAGTATGCAGAGGCGGCAAAAGCTGCTTTGCATGCAGCTTGGGTGTGTGATGATCATCAGTTAATCGAGCAATCCTACACATGTCGAATAAATGCCATTCGATTGCTGAAGGAGGCAGAAAGCAATCATGATGAGTATTCAGCTGAAGAGGGAATCTCCAGATTGGTATTAATTGATATGCTTAGGCGGGTCGAGAAGTATGAGGAGGCAACGAGTGAAATAAATAAGCTGCAAAGTGTTATAGATGATCCTGGTTTACTTCGTATTCTTATTTATCAAGCTACGCTGATTGGGAAGAAAGATAGAGCATGTCATACAGTCCCCTCTTTTGAAGAGGTTTAATCACAGAACCCATTTTTTGGATAACATAAAATGCCTGATGTGAACTCGTTCAAATTTCCGATGGACATAATTTTGAGGCAATTTTGAGCTCTATAAATTTTATATATCATTGCTTATGGTATAGCGGCACTGGAGTGGGGACAAATTGGCATCACTAGTAAAAAAACGCAATAGGTACACTAAATTCGGATTCGTCTCCCTGGCGGCAAAGATAAAACGATTTCTACCCAGACCGGCAATCGTCGTGAAACTGGGAGCAAACTGAACGGAATGAAACAGACCACCATTAACTCATAGTCCAAATAATGCTTGTCAACATGTTTATGCATATGACGGGGTGGGAAAATAATATAAATAGCGTTAGTAGCTCATTTTGGCAAAAAACCTACTCACATATGACCAGTTAATCCAACCCTATGAATAATTAATCTGTGAATAAGATAGTCTTTTCATTTTTAGCAACCTCCCCAGGCAGTGAGTGCCATCCTAAAAAAAACAAAGTTGAAATTAAAAGTGTATCAATATATTATCAATGAATATGGCATGTGGTGGCGTGATTTGTCTATATCATAAAGATCACAATACAATATTATCACTTATGCAGGATAGCTATCATGCTAGTATAATCAATGTGTTAGGGTAGTACCCGGGGCCGGAATCGAACCGGCACGGCTTTAAGGGCCGAGGGATTTTAAGTCCCTTGTGTCTACCAATGACGTTACTACCTGTACTATAGAACGTATCATAAAGAAGCTCCAAGAAGTTGGTCAATTGGAATGTGTTGGACCGGCTAGGGTGGATATTTGGTTAACATTGAGAAGGTTCAGGTTATAAAAAATAACCTCCTCGGTATACCTATTTCGGTATACCCTCAAACTACGAGGTGCAGTAAGTAGTTAATATTATAAGGTATAGAGAAACTATTTACAGTCTTCATAAGCCGGGCGTCGGGAGTTCAAATCTCCCCCCTGCTACACCACTTAAGTTCTTGATAATATTGTTATCAGGGACTTTTTTGTTTCTCCCATGACACTCCATAAAAGTGCACTGATGTGCTCGTCTCGCACCAACTGTAACCATTTGTATATGTTTTCGGTATACCTAAATCGGTATACCTATTTGCTAGGAGTTCACTTTCAATTGTAGTCACTTCATTTTTGTTAGCAAATCTATCTCAATCTAGTTTATGATGATGCTGGTAACCAAAGTACCGGCCACTTGTGAAATACAATCGATGTAGCCGCATAATAAACATGTAATTGATAAAGCTTGACCTCCTGCTATTGGAGTAGCGGTTCAAGAGCTGGGAGGTGACACGGGGGTTTCAGTCTCCTCCAGTCATCCTAAGCACGGGGATCTTTCTGGATTTCCAGCTCTATCTAATAGCCAACCTATGCAAACATTGATTACTTTGCGGTTAGAAGTAATATCGAGTAAATACTTTAGTCGCTTAGTATAACAAGAAATGAATCAAATTGGATTTCAAAAATCCTGACGCTATAATAAGCTGCCTAAAATAACAGACATCCAACCGGCGCAGGAAAACGGAATACATGAACTCTCACATAGCTGATCTCAAAGAACGCATAAAAAACAAGTTGCCCGAACTCACCGCTTCACAAAAACTCATTGCCAATTACCTCATTGAGCACCCTGAGATCTTTGCCCTCAGTTCTATCCGCGACCTGGAAACTACACTGGGAACCAGCAAAACCACCATTGTACGCCTCGCCCAAACTTTGGGATATTCAGGGTTTCAGGAGCTGAAGGGTGAGTTTCTCAATAGCATGCGTAAAAATCTCAGTCCCATCCAGCATTTCAAAACCCGTCTGGATCATAGCGATGTCAGTGAGGATATGATCGAACTGGTCGCCGGTCAAACCCTGGATAACATCAATCTCTCCATGGATCTCACCAATCAATCTGATTTTAATCGGGCCCTGGAGATGATCAAGGAGTCCAGCTATATCTATTCAATGGGTATGGCAATTTCCGCACATCTCGCTGAAATAACCGCCTATCTATTCAGTCGTGTCTCCCTGAACTCTCAAGCGCTTACCTATGGTGCTCTGACTTTCTCGGAGCAGATCATCAATATGAACCAGGATGACCTGATCATTGCCTTCTCATTTCCACCATACTCTGAACCCACCATCAAGGCAGCTCAGTATGCCAAGGAAAATGACCTTAAGGTTATTTCCATAACCGATAAACCAACGAGTGAGATCGTCCAATACTCCGACCTTATCCTTCAGGTTTCTGTAGAGAGCGTAACTATGGCCAACTCCATAATGGCTCCTCTGGTCATCATCTATGCCCTAGCTGCACAGATCGGTCTTGACAACAAACAGAAAACCATCAGAACTATTGAATCCCTCGACCACGTTCGTAAAGAGCACTAAATTTCTACGGCCCAATTGGTGAAATACACCGGCAGCTAAATTGTTGTTATCGAGGCAACGGTCAGATGATGAAAATCGTCCTCATATTATTAAAAATGATCCTGCTTGAGGCATCTTCCCCTTAATTATCTGCTAAAAATATCAAATATATCGCTTGCATTATTTTGACCCCCCCACGTATATTACGAAACAAATGTTTCACTGAACACCAAAACGCGAAACAAAAGAGAATTACTGACAGTGACCAGATTTAGCGGTGTATACAGGTCCATAGAGTTAGATGCTACGCAGATAATTATGTGGCAAGAGCAATCTGATATTGAACCCCAGAGGCATAGGATATTCTTTTTGTTATTTAAGCTAATTTTATCGCTATCAATCCTCAGTACATTCCTTTATGCACAAGTCGGGGTACCAGATAATTTCCTGAATGTTTACCAGGATGGTCATCTGCTGACCCTTCCTTACTATGGAAATTCTGACATAGAGAGCACGCTCCCATATGTTAAAACTGCTATAATATCCCTCCATGGGGATGGGCGAAATGCTTCGGAACATTTCAATATCCTCATAAATGCAACGACGAACAACGAAATGATAGATTCCACATTGATCCTTGCACCCCTTTTTCTGCTTCAGGGTGATCTGGAAGGACAGGATCTTGATTCAACTGTTTTGTTCTGGCCCTCAGGGGACTGGAATGCGGGTGATCTTTCTCGAAACACGGGAAGCCATCCCAGAGCAGCACAAATCAGTTCATTTTCAATTCTGGATACGATTTATCATCGCCTCGTCACAAACTGCCCTAATCTTGAAACACTTACACTTACGGGACATTCAGCCGGTTCGCAAATGGTTGTCCGCTATGCAGCTGGAGGTCGAGCACAGCAAGATCTGGAGGATGGCAATAATATTCTCTTTAGATATATCCCTACAAATACACCCTCATTCCTGTATCTGGATGAAGCAAGAGTGGTTAACGAATATGCACAGAGTTATACATTTGAAATACCTGATCTTTGCTGGTCCGCCAATTATTACAAGTATGGACTGGGCAGCCTAAATGATTATATGCAAGCATCTGGTGTCGATCTCATCCGCGATCAGTATTTTAATAGAGATATTACCTATCTCATTGGAAGCTATGATACAGGTGGGCAATCAACGAATTGCGCCCGAGATGTGCAAGGCAACAATCGCTTGAACAGATCTTATGTATTTTTCGGCTACCTCTCATACTATTACGGTGATAGCGTGTATTCAAATCACAGACTAGCGGAATTGCCATCCGTTTACCACGAATTCTGGCAGGTGGTCAACTCAGAATGTGGTATGAATACCATATTGGACCTGGGGGCCTGCGACGAATATATCGATGGCCCTGCCCTCTATAACGCGGCACCCCTTGCAGATGCAGGTGCAGATCAAGTGGTTGGTTTTCTGGAAACTATCGTCCTGGATGGTTCTGAGAGCACGGATTTGGATGGGTCTATCACGTCTAGTCTCTGGACACAAATCGGGGGAGAGACGGTTAATCTTACCAACCAAACATCATTGATGTCTTCATTTACCACTTCGAATCAAAACGATTCCCTGGTCTTCCAATTAGAGGTGACTGATAATGAAGGAAGCGTCTCCCGTGATACGACTTTTATAACCGTCAGTTCATCTTCAGCGATCAGTGGAAAGGTTTCTCGGCACACGTTCAGTTTTTCCATATCTCCAAATCCATTTAATGCTTCCACTGTGATTTCATTTCAAGGATCAGATTTGGATCAGCATATAAATATTTACGATCTTCAGGGAAGAAAAGTATTCACATTGTCCCAAAACCATAGTTTACAACCAACCTCAATACGATGGGACGGAAAAGATCTACAAGGTGTTGATCTCAATGCCGGCGTTTATATCATCAATTATCAATCTGGAGCTTTTAGAGAAATTAGAAAGGTCACGTATTTAAAATGACACACAAAAAATCAATATCAGCTGCTCTACTATTTGTGTTGCTCTCTTCATTGGGTCTGAGTCAGGATCCCATTATCAGTATATCCTACATTGGTGCCAGAGAGAGCCCTGTATATAACCATTTCATAGAAATATATAATCCAACGGATCAAATAATCGACCTGAGTCAATATGCACTGATCAAAGGGCATGGACAGAGCGATGCTATTGGACTCGGTTGGGGAAATGAAACCAGTAGTTCTGGTGTGTCATTCTATCGATTGGAGGGCACCCTTTTTCCTGAAGGAAGATTTGGGTTCTCAAGAGATGTCTCACACGAGAGTCTTCAAAATAATGCCGATGTGGTTTTTGAGGATGAATGTGTTTTAGCCGTGAGTGGTGATGATGCCATCGGTCTATTTAAGGGGGCCGGTGCCAACGCCGCTGAGGTTTTAGCTGCCTGCGATAGTATCCCCATCGATGCTGTTGGGAGCCCTTATGAGGATCCAGGTACGAGTTGGCAGGTCTCTGGAGAAACCGGTCCCGCTAATTCCACAGGTACCTCTTTTTACGGAGTTACCCGTTTCGCAATTCTAAAGCGGAAACCAAATGTCTGCGTGGGCAATGCTGGCAATTGGGACGCTTCTCGGGGTTGTGTAGCAGATACTTGCGACAACGATACCATAACAACCTCATATGAGATGAGTGAGTGGGAAGTTATCGCCTGTCATTATCCGAATATTTATGGCGCTGAAGGTCCTGGTGTTGAACCCAGTTCTAACCCGGATTGTTCGGTTGATATAGATTCCATGTCCACCTACTACAACATTTGTGATGAGCTGGCTATTGATGATGAGTTTATGCCTGAGGAATTGAAGCTGGAAGGGAACTATCCTAACCCCTTTAATCCAACGACAAAAATTCAATTTTCCACCATGACTTCGCAAAATGTCTCAATTCGAATTCTTGATACATCTGGACGCCAGGTCAAGAACCTCCTTTATGGCGGGTTACCGGCTGGAAATTATAGTGTCCAGTGGGATGCCACCAATGAAGCGGGAGAGATCGTCTCTAATGGAATCTATCTATATACGATTCAGTCTGGACCCATTCAAAAATCCGGTAAAATGATATTTTTAAAGTAGTCAATTTATTAGTGTAACAAAATAAGTGAGTCAAAAGAGCATGTGTCGTGTCTATAAGTTGATATACTTCTCCTGTTTACTGTTCCTGACATCATCTGTTTTCGCAGTTGAACTTATCCACGTATCAGGCAAGGTGACAGATCATCAGGGTAATGCCTTGCCTGGAGCTAACGTCATGGTGGTTCAATCAAACTATGGTGCCGCTGCAGCGTTAGATGGCAGTTATGAGTTGTCCATACCCTTGGGCTTATTCTCCAATGGGAAGGTGGCTTTCAGAGCCGCTTTCATGGGGTATAAGACTTCAATTGACAGCCTCAACTATAGCGGCCGATCCGATATTCAGTTAAACTTCTTATTAAGACAGGATGTACTTGGCCTGGAAGAGGTCATTGTGACTGGACTGGGGGGTTTAGAGGAAAAAAGGAAACTTGGCGTCCTCATAGAATCGGTGAAACCTGAAACAGCAGCTAAATCTGGAGAGACTAATCTGGTGACAGCCCTCAGAGGAAACGTTCCAGGCCTGGAAATAAAAAAGACCAGTGGTGATGCTGGTACCAATGCCTATTTCAGGATTAGAGGAACAGGTACGATCTCTGGTGGCCATGAACCATTGATGGTTATCGATGGATCCCCCGTAAATTCCAGTACTCGAACCATCGGTGGAGATGGATCTGTGCAATCTGCCCGGAATCGAAATGAAGCCTCCAGCCGTACCTCTGACATAAATATTGACGACATCGCTTCAATTGAAATACTCAAGGGTGCGGCAGCCTCCGCAATCTATGGTTCCAGAGCATCAAATGGCGTTGTTCTGATTACTACAAAAAGTGGAAAATCAGGAGAATTGGAGATTAGCTATAAATCCAAAATTGGGATATCCGCTATCAACAATGACTATCCACTCCAACGATGGTTTGGACAAGGCACAGGTGGAGAGAGGGTTCAAAACTCATCATTTGCCTGGGGCAGTCCTCTCAATACACCTGATGCTCCATGGTTTAGTTCAGATTTGCCAGAGGATAAAGTGTATGATCATGTTTCCGCCATAGCCAAATATGGATATAATTCTGAACAAAACTTTAGTGCCTCCGGAGGATCTGACCGGTCAAAATTTTACTTGTCCTTTAGTCGGGCTTACGAAAAATCACACTGGGTAGATTGGGAACAATACCAGGATCAGGTTTCTAGCACATACGGGCATGTTCCCAACCGAGAAACCCCTTCCGATTATTTGAGACAGACCATTCGACTGAAGGGCAGTCATCTATTAACAGAGAATTTGACACTGGCCAGCAGCATATCTTTTATAAAGGTTAAGACCAATAATATGGCCAGAGCCCATACCACAGATGGTCTTGGTCGCGGACTCTTGGCGACACCCCCGGATTTTAACTTATTTCCCTACCTTAATGATTCAACACAGTATCACCGATCCTCGACCAACGAGGATGCTGATGTCCCTTCAGGTGATGGTGACCATAAATGGAATAATCCCTTCTGGGTCTTGTTCGAAATGGTTCAAACCCAGGAGTTGAGTCGGGCCTTTGGAAATATGAAACTTGATTACAAGCCCACAGACTGGAGTACCATCAGTTATAACCTGGGTGCTGATTTTAGTAACGATAAACGCTTCGATCTGCTTCCTATGGGATCATACAGGAATCTTGGAGTTGGCCGACTCATTCACAATATGAATAATCAGCTTGAATGGGATGCGAATTTGATCTTTAATATTGATGGAAATAAACTCCTTGGATATCCGGTTAAACTGACGCTGGGTCACAATCTGAATAGTCGCGGATCACGTACGATCAATACCGAAGGTAACCAGCAAAATGTAATGAATTATTACAATATCGATAACTATGAGAGTAAAAATCCATCTGAATATACAGCCTTGATAAATACAGAGTCATTATTTGGACAATTAACTTATGATTTTCGAGATTATTTATTTTTTGCCGCAGCCCTGCGCCGAGATGGTTCCTCAACTTTTGGACCCGCAGATCGAGAACATTTCTTCAAGAAGCTGAGTGGGGCCTGGAGTTTCACCGAAAACTTCACCCTCCCATATCTCAACTTTGGAAAATTGCGTCTGGCTTATGGTGAAGCTGGTGAGCAACCCGGTGTTTATAACATCTTTTCTGGATACGATAACAAATTTGGATACTTCGATGGGAAAGTCAATCTTGGATCAGGAGGGTCATATGCCAATGCACTTGGCTGGGTGTCGGATTCAGATTTGGGAAATCTAGCCATCAGACCTGAGAGAAGGTCGGAAAACGAATATGGATTAGATCTTGAGTTTTTCAATAGTCGATTTGGTCTGAGTGCAACCCACTATAAGGCAATTAGTAATGATGTCATATTCAACATGGATGTGGCACCCTCAACCGGCTCCAATTCTCTCACCGCTAATGGAGCTGTTATCGAGAACAAAGGTTTTGAATTGTCAGTTAATGGGAATTTAATGGAGCGTAAAAACTTCGTTTGGTCATCACGGTTTCTGTATGCCAGTAATGACAACCTGCTCAAGGAAATGAATGGGATAACCGGAGAATCAGCTGCACTCCAGGACCCCTCAAATTTGATGATGGATCAGTTGTCCAAATTCACCTTCACTGCACCGGGTCATTCGATTGGAGAATTCAGGGGCTACAGCTGGGCTCGATTTGGCTATGGCATTATCGCCACGGACAAGGATGAAAACGGGAATACCATTTCTGTCGATATTGATTCAGTGTATGCAGGTCAGTGGGATCGTAATGATGTCTATATCCAGAGGGATGGTCGCCCAGATGTAAATTGGAAGAATGCAGATGGAACGACCGGCAGTTATTTATGGTCGGGGTATACCCCCAATCCAGTTTGGACAGGAAGTATTTATAATGAAGTTAAGATCTTCAACAACCTGACATTTTCATCCCTGATCGATATCAGCTATGGTGGCTACATCGTCAATTATACCAAAAATAAGTTGAACGAAACCGGGACCCACCTGGAAACAGCAGATCGTTACCATGAATCTTTTGATGATCCCAATTGGGAGGGCTACGAAGCAGGCGTGACTACAGAATGGGGCAAAGGAAGCATGTCTGAATTGTTGAATAATGGTCATGCAGGAATCGGACCTGGTGAGGATGAAGTTATCAAGTATGACGAGTCTTTCTATACAGCCATCATGGGAACGACCACCGATATCATCAACAATATTGAAGATGCCAGCTATGTCAAACTGAGGGAAATCTCACTGTCCTATAGACTCGACTCTCATCTCGTATCAAAAATTGGACTCACTGCAGTTGATATACGCCTCAGTGCCCGCGACATTTTCACCTGGACAAAATATTCAGGCTGGGACCCAGAGACCAACATGATGCAAAATCGGATATCTGGTGAAGATTATTTCAACCAGCCTCAGACCTGGGGCGCCAACTTATCTATCAATATGAAATGGTAATGAATTCAATGTATAAGATACGTGTATTATTCTGCACCTTCCTTGTGGTACTAGGTATTATCAGTTGTGAAGGATTCCTTTCAGGCGATTTATTGGATAGTGATCCAAATGAGATAAGTGATGTTAATCAGGTCTCAGTTGAATCTCTCTTTGTAGGATCCCAGGTCACCATGTATGGTTTTATGGAAGGCTATCTCAATCGCTTAGTGACCTTATTTATGCAGCAGCTATCGGGTCAATTGACCAGCCATGCTGATGACTATAATTGCGCACCTCTTGACTGGCGTCTTGATAACCGCTGGTCTGACATATACGGAACGGGAGGTCTGGTTGATCTTCGGACCATCCAAAACCGTAGCCTGGAGCAAGAAAAATATTTGCTGCTGGGGATGGCACAAATGTGGGAAGCCCTGCTATTCAGCACTGCCGCTGATCTCTGGGGTGATCTACCCTATTCAGAGGCTGCGAACTCCCGCTTTACAGAACCCAGTTTTGACTCACAGCGTGAAATACATGATGACGTGCTGGCATTAATTGATGATGCCATCTTAAATATTGAAAAGGGGCAGGTGTTCTCCACCCTGAATGATTTCACTTATGGCGGAGTTCAAGCGAAATGGATTGCCGCTGCACACACATTAAAAGCACGTATCCAATTGAACTGGGCAGAGGTTGATGGGGCAATGGCCTATGAGAACGCACTCGCCTCTGCACAAAATGGTATAGCTGACCAAAGTGGTGGGGGAGACTGGAAACCACTCCATAGTGCTGAGGGCGACAAGCAAGAATCAGTTTGGAATCAATTCTTTAGTAAAAATCAAAATGCTTATGGCGCTGGCTTGTTGCTGGTCGATATGCTCAAACGTGACAATGATGGACGACTATCCATATATTTTGACCCACAATCCGCATATAATGACACGGTCGTTGGCATGGCTCCAGGCGGTTCCCCACCTCCATATGCATCCCAGTTAAACGAGAATACTGTGGGTAGTGAAAGTTGGGCGGTGCCCTGGGTTTCCTATCATGAGAATCAATTCATTATTGCGGAATGTCAGTATCAACTGGGACAGGAACCGGAAGCGCTGGCAACATTGAATAATATACAGGATGAGCTTGAAACCAGATGGCAAGGAAACGATCCAAGCTGTCAACTCCCACGCTATCAAAATATCTCAGGCTTAGACCTGTTTAGTGCCATCATGAACGAAAAATACAAAGCCCTGTTTCTGAATATGCAGACCTTCTCAGACTGGCGCAGAACAGGTTATCCAGTATTTGAAGATCGCGATGGTAACAGTACAGAATGTGATAATGGCATACCCAGAAGGTTACCCTATCCCGAATTGGAGAAAAAAACCAATTCGAACACGCCAAATGGTGATTCCATTTTTGATAGAGTGCAAAACGATCCAAACTGATGAGAATAGATGATCCTATCACATCAATTGAAAAACATTATCGAAAACAGCGATAGAATGTGTAACAAGTTTCATTCACTTATAAAAGAGAGGAACAACAAATGAAGATGCTGCGAATCGGACTTTTGATCACCTTATTATTTAGCCTGGTAAATGCCCAGGTAGTGATCAACGAAATCCATTACAACCCCAGTAGTTTTCAGGGTAGTGATAATGATTTTGAATTTATAGAGTTATTTAACCCTGGAACTGAAGATGTTGACATGTCAGGTTACTCATTTGGTGATGGTGTTGAACACATCTTTTCTGAAGGTACCACGTTAGCAGCTGGTGGTTATCTGGTGGTAGCTATCACCGATACTCTGGTTGATCAGGGTGTTGTCCCCAGCGTTATTGTCTGGACAGCTGGAGGAATCTCGAATGGTGGTGAAGATATCTACCTACTTGATGCCTCAGGTGTTTTGGTAGACACTGTGGATTATGAAGATGGATCAAATGATTTTGGCGATTGGGGTGTACTCCATGATGGCTATGGAGCTTCTTTAGAGTTGATCGATGCCTCCTCAGACAATAGTCTGGCAGCCAGCTGGCAAGCCAGTTATGTCCGTAATGGAACACCTGGTGCAGCTAATTCAGTTGAACCTGCTGCAACGGCCATGACAGTCCACGACATTCAATTCACCGAAGCTGCCAATGGTGCCTCTACTCATGTTGATGAATATGTTGAAGTATCTGGTATCGTTACTGCTGTCGGTAGCTCTGTTTTTGCGATTCAGGATGGAGCAGGTGCCTGGAATGGTATCTACTGCTGGTGGAAACAAACCTCAGATCTTGCTCTGGGTGATAATATTACCGTTCGTGGTTATGTATATGAGAATGCTGGATATGGTCTTCTGGGTGATCCTGATAGAAGCGCAACCCTTTTGACTTCGGGCTATATTGCCTCAGTGAACTCATCCGGTAATGACCTTCCCGCAGCCGTAGAGCTGTCAGTTGCTGCTCTACAGGATGAACAGTACGAAAGTGTTCTGGTCAAAACTCAGGGCTTCGTAACCGAGATTGCTAGTGAGGATAACTATGGTGAATGGAAGATCAGCGATGTTGATGGTGATACTGTCAGTGTTAATGATCGCTTCGTCGTTACAGTTCCTGCTCTGGGTACCCAGATGATGGTTACTGGTGCTTTGAATGAATGGGGTGGCTCAGATAATTCAGCTCCAACCTGGAGAATCGAACCTGCTACTGCTGAAGATGTGGCCGAGATCATTCCCGGATCAGTTGTGATCAATGAGATTCATTACAACCCCAGTAGTTTTCAGGGTAGTGATAATGATTTTGAATTTATAGAGTTATTTAACCCTGGAACTGAAGATGTTGACATGTCAGGTTACTCATTTGGTGATGGTGTTGAACACATCTTTTCTGAAGGTACCACGTTAGCAGCTGGTGGTTATCTGGTGGTAGCTATCACCGATACTCTGGTTGATCAGGGTGTTGTCCCCAGCGTTATTGTCTGGACAGCTGGAGGAATCTCGAATGGTGGTGAAGATATCTACCTACTTGATGCCTCAGGTGTTTTGGTAGACACTGTGGATTATGAAGATGGATCAAATGATTTTGGCGATTGGGGTGTACTCCATGATGGCTATGGAGCTTCTTTAGAGTTGATCGATGCCTCCTCAGACAATAGTCTGGCAGCCAGCTGGCAAGCCAGTTATGTCCGTAATGGAACACCTGGTGCAGCTAATTCAGTTGAACCTGCTGCAACGGCCATGACAGTCCACGACATTCAATTCACCGAAGCTGCCAATGGTGCCTCTACTCATGTTGATGAATATGTTGAAGTATCTGGTATCGTTACTGCTGTCGGTAGCTCTGTTTTTGCGATTCAGGATGGAGCAGGTGCCTGGAATGGTATCTACTGCTGGTGGAAACAAACCTCAGATCTTGCTCTGGGTGATAATATTACCGTTCGTGGTTATGTATATGAGAATGCTGGATATGGTCTTCTGGGTGATCCTGATAGAAGCGCAACCCTTTTGACTTCGGGCTATATTGCCTCAGTGAACTCATCCGGTAATGACCTTCCCGCAGCCGTAGAGCTGTCAGTTGCTGCTCTACAGGATGAACAGTACGAAAGTGTTCTGGTCAAAACTCAGGGCTTCGTAACCGAGATTGCTAGTGAGGATAACTATGGTGAATGGAAGATCAGCGATGTTGATGGTGATACTGTCAGTGTTAATGATCGCTTCGTCGTTACGACTCCGGCTCTTGGTACCCAGATGATGGTTACTGGTGCTTTGAATGAATGGGGTGGCTCAGATAATTCAGCTCCAACCTGGAGAATCGAACCTGCTACTGCTGAAGATGTGGTTGAAATTGCCCCGACCCCATTGGTCGCAGCTCCAACTCCAGCCATCGATCCAATCGGTGTAATATCCCTCTTCAGTAGTGCCTATACAGATGTTACTGTGGATACCTGGTCAACTGATTGGGATGTAGCCGATGTTAGCGACGTTCAGGTTGCTGGTGATGATGTTAAGCTCTATACCAATCTGTCTTATGCTGGTATCGAAACAACAACTGAGACCGTTGATGCAACTGCGATGACACATTTCCATATGGATATATGGACTTCAGACCCAACTGCCGATCCAGCCGTTTTCAAAGTGAAGCTGGTGGATTTTGGCGCTGATGGTGCCTGGAGTGGTGGTGATGATACTGAGCATGAACTCACATTTATGGCTCCTCTCCTCACCACAGGAAACTGGGTTGGAATCGATGTACCATTGAGTGATTTCACAGGCATGACAGCGCAGGCTCATCTTGCTCAGTATATCATTTCCGGTGATCCCAATACGGTTTACATGGATAATATGTACTTTTATGATATTACCACTGGTATCGTCGGAGATCTGGTGGTAGCACCAACAGCTTTCACTCTGAATCAGAACTATCCAAACCCGTTCAACCCGACTACCACACTGCGTTATGGTGTACCAGAAGCATCTGCAGTTTCTCTCATCATTTATGATATTAGAGGAAATGTTGTACGTACAATGCAGTCTGAAACCAGACCAGCAGGTTGGTATGAAGTCGTTTGGAATGGTTTAGATGATGCTGGCCAGCCAGTCTCAACAGGGCTTTATCTGACGAGACTTCAGGCAGGATCATTTAATCAAACGATCAAGATGCTATTCGTGAAATAGATCTTAATCTAAGGTATATGGTGAAAAGAGCCTCAGAAATGGGGCTCTTTTTCAGACGAAATTGTTGCTGTGCAATCCAAATCTAAGGTCGAAAATAGATCAAAGATAAAATCTTAATCCTGGAGTAATTCATGCTCGATATCCATGCTTTTCAAACTGAGCTGGAATCCATCGTCAATATTGATAGTGGCACCTATGTACGAAAAGGTGTCAACAAAATGGCAGACATCTTTTCAGAGAAGTTCACTTCAATAGGGTGGCAGATCAATTGGTTTGAAACGGATGCTTCAATGTTTGGTCGCAGTTTTGTCTGTGCACCAAATCTTGATCAGGACTTTGACCTTCTGGTACTTTGCCATCTTGATACGGTTTTTCCTGAAGGTGAAGTCGCTGAAAGACCTTTCAGTGTTGATGGTACAAAATTCAAAGGACCGGGAGTCGCTGATATGAAGACCGGGCTGCTTTTTACTTGGCATGCACTGAAACAATTACATGATGAAGGGAAGTTAAAAAAGAATATTGCTGTCTTCTTTAATGCAGAACACGAAATCAGCTGTCCCAACACACGTGAGATTATTGAGGATCTTTCTAGAAAATCCAGTGTGGCTATCACTTCTGAAGCCGCCAGAGCTACTGGGGCCAATGTTTACAAAAAGAAGGGCATCGCCCGCTATTTGATCAAATTTATGGGTAAATCCACCCACTCTGGTGTAAATCCCCAGGATGGAATTGATGCCATTGAAGAACTTGCTCAATGGATTATCTATCTCAAATCACTCATTAATCTTGGAAAAGGTATATATCTAAACCCCGGTATGGTTTCAGGTGGAAAATCTATCAACACAGTACCAGAATCTGCTGAGTTGAGTTTAGATGTAAGATTTACTGAGTATGAAGATGGCAAGGAACTGGACGCGCTCATTAGATCCAGGGTGAATCTACCATTCAATGACCTTGTGAGAATAGAACTTGAAGGTGGCATCAAGCGGCCACCTATGACACCGGTAGCTGAAACGAAGATATTACAAGAAATTGTAGAAGAGATTGGTAAAAAGCAGGGGCATACTGTAACCTGGGAATTCTCCGGTGGGGGTAGTGATGCATCATATGCTGCTGCTATGGGTATTCCATCCCTTTGCGGTATGGCTGCCACAGGCGGCGGGCTTCATAGTAAAGATGAATATGTGGAAACCACCGATATGGAGACCCGATTTAAGATATATAAAGAAACTTTGGATGCCTTTTCGAGAGTAGATTTGTATGCTTATGCTAAAGTCCCGCTACAAAAGGTATAGACACTCCGAATGATACAGCTCATACTTACAATGCTTATCACTGCTGTGGTGATCTATATGTTGATCAAAAAGTATCAACCCCATGCCGTTTTGATCCTGGCAGGCATCCTTTTATTGATTATTGCCTATTACACCGGTGATAAAGCCATCCTCCCTGCAGGCAAAAGCACAGGCTGGATTGGGTTTGATGTTTTTGAATTTCTTTCTCAGATTATGAAATCCAGAGTCGGTGGCATTGGACTCATCATTATGTCAGCTGGTGGCTTTGCAAAATACATGAATCATATTGGTGCGGCCAACGCCCTGGTTCAGATGGCAGTAAGGCCCTTGAAAAATTTAAAAAACCCCTATCTCGTCCTCTTCTTTGTTTCAATCATTGGTCAATTATTGAAGATTGGTATCCCAAGCGCAGCTGGATTGGCCATGCTATTATTGATTACAGTATATCCCATTCTTGTCAAATTGGGAATCACCCCCGCCAGTGCAGCCGCCGTTATTGCTGGCACTACCTGCCTGGATCTTGGTCCCGCCTCAGCAACGACAAATGTGGCAGCTGATCTCGTAGGGATGGATGTTGTCCTGTTCTTTGTGAAAATGCAAATTCCAGCTACTATCGTCCCAATCTTTATCATCGCAATACTCTTTTATTTCACCCAACAATATTTTGATAAAAAAGAAGGCCTCCAACGAGGGGAGGCATCCCCTCTGGCTAAAACCGATGATCATGACCACCCTCATGTGCCGCAGGTTTTTGCCATTTTACCGCTCATTCCGCTGATTCTGCTTTTAATCTTTAGCAAATTGTTCGTGGCTTCCATCATTTTGAATGTAGTTACAGCAATGATGCTCAGTCTCTTTATCGGAATTCTCGCCAATTTGATATATACAAAAAACCTCCATGAATCGCTTCGTGGGATCATGATTTATTTCGAGGGGATGGGTTCCATCTTTGCCACCGTGGTCACCTTAATATTTGCAGCTGAAACATTTGCTGGCGGATTAAAAGCCGTTGGTTTTATCGACATGCTTTTGGGAATTACAAATGGTCAGGGAGTCACCTCAATGCTCCTTATGCTCATGCTGGTCTCAATCATTGGTGTTATAGCCATACTTACCGGTAGTGGGAATGCGGCATTCTTCAGCTTTGGCAATCTGGCACCAGGATTTGCAGCAGGAGCCAATATTGCTACAGCCGCATTGGTACTTCCCATGCAATTGGTTTCTGGTCTTTTTAGAACCATGTCACCTGTGGCTGGAGTCATTATTGCTGTGAGTGGCACCGCGGAAATTGATCCATTTACTATTGTCAAACGAACTGTAATACCCATGGCAGGAGGGATTCTGGCTGTCGTCGCCTATGCCATGATCATTTTCTAACTATCACAAAAACAGGCACATCCTTACGTAGGGATAATTTGTATTTATGAACTTACCACCGCAGCAAAAATCTTTTTACCAGAGATTCTTAATCATCACACTTCTTGTAATTGTGGTCTCTTGTTTTCTGGCATTCCGAATTCAAACATCTGGGGGGGATGTAAATGTCCAGAGTATTAAAATGCCCACCCAAAATGGCCAATGGGTTGTTGCAGATCTGTTTAGACCTAAGTCTGCAACCAAAGAAAACCCTGCTCCTCTGGTTGTTGTGATCCCTGGTTTTCAACGCTCAAAGGAAGCGCTCTCCAATGTGGCGATCGAATTGTCTAGACGCGGGATTGTGGCTGTTTCAATTGATCCCTACGCGCAGGGGTTTTCCAGCTCCTCCATGAGCCCCAAGGCTGCAACCACTGAAGGTTATGGTATGTTCGCGCTGGTGGAATATTTTGCCAATACCGATAATCTAAATTACATCGACAAAAATCGCATTGGTGCCACAGGTCACTCAGCAGGAGGGAATGCTGTTATTGCAGGCGCTAGCTATTTTGGTAAGCAGGCTTTGAAAACCGGTCAACCCAGTAAATTGCACTCTGCTTATTGCTCAGGATACGTCCTCTGCATGACTGAAAAAAACCTCAGGGATATTCGGTCAAATGTTGGTATGGCGTATGCCCTATACGATGAAGGGTCATATCGCAATGAATTAAAGAATGCTGATATGCGCTATGCTTCAGAATCGCTTCGTCTGGTAAACATGAGCTTTGCTGACAGTGTAAAGGCCATCTCAGAGGTGAGCATTGGCCAATACTATGGAGCTGTGGATGCTCGCAACCTAAGGGTCATTTTCAACGAAAAGGAGTTACATCCTTTCCAACCTTATACGGCTGAAGCTATGGCGAATCAAATAGCATTCTTTGAAAAGGTCTTTGACCTTGAAAGCGGACTGGCTCATAATGATCAGACCTGGTATTGGAAGGAACTGCTTGGTTTGATCGCTCTTATCACTTCTTTTGTTTCACTCATCCCCATGGCACGGCTTCTTTTGTCGACGCCCTATTTTGAAAGCCTCGTCCATCCTGTTCCTCCAGCGCTTCCCCGTGCCCAAGGGAAGGGAAGACTCCTATTCTGGGGATTGTTTGCTCTTGGCGCTCTTATCGCCTGTTTTTCCTTTATTCCTATGGCAGAATTATCGAAAAAGCTCTTTGTTGCTGCGTCCACCAGACACCAAACCTGGTTCTTCCCGCAACGCATGAACAATGCTGTCATGTTATGGGCCATACTTAATGGTTCAGTAGGCTACCTCCTGTTTTTCTTGAGCTATAATTATTTTGGAAAAAAGAACGGTGTCAGCAAGGAAATGTGGGGAACCAAAACAAGTCGATCAGAAATATTGAGGACGCTGGGTCTGGCTCTCACTATCTACTTTATCTACTATCTGCTGCTCTTTTCGCTCTATTATTTCTTCCATGTGGACTATCGATTTTTGTTTATGGGTGTACGTATTTTTCAGCCTGAGATCTTACTACTGCTGCTCATATATGGTCCCATCTTTTTCATTTTCTTTTCCTCTAACTCACTTCGAACCAATGCAGCGATGAGAGTAGAGGGTCAGGCAGAATGGAAGAGTCTCATAATGGCAGGAATAGGAAATTCCCTCGGTCTTTTTCTAATCGTTTTGGTTCAGTATACTACCTTTGCTCTAACAGGAACCGTGTATTGGACCGTAGGTTGGCTATATGTGAATTTGCTATTTGCAGTAGTCCCCCTCATGTTTTTTCTACCTATTTTTAATAGATATTTCTTCTATATGACAGGCAGAATTTATTTAGGACCCATGGTGACTTGTCTGATCTTTATCACGATTTTGCTGACTAATACCGTAGTATATTTCCCACTCTAACCATACTCGCGTATAGAAGATTTTTTCATCAATTTGTTTCCTGCTCCCTCCCCGCTAGTAGCGGGTGAAGGCGGCAGGCCCCAATCGGGCAGGCTACACTTTTCCTCACCATACCCTAAAATCAATATTATTAATTAGATATAATTTACCACATGCTTTCTTACAAGCAGGGGGTCGGGGGTTCGAATCCCTCAGCGCCCACCCCCCCAAGCCCTTGGCCACTTCGGTGGCTGGGGGCTATTCTATTTATACCAGAACTGTAATATTCTTAATGTTATAGCATGCCTTCAATGGCAGTCTCGTGGACAATCAAATTCCATGAATAATGACTATTCCCACCAACTCTTTTTCAGCCAATGAATTCAGAAAACTAGCAGCAAAAAGAGCATTTTCCGGCAACTTCCGGCATCATATACCCCCCGGCAGGCTACCGTTTGGCAGGCCACCAGCAATCGGCCAATAATACACAGGCCACAAGATCATAACTTTCTCCCCCCAAAAGTTCTAGGCGACTTCGGTGACTGAGAACAATTCTATTTTATAGGGGTTTTGCACTCATTCCCTTGACTAAGATTAGATAGTTTAAAAAAGGGGAGTGCTTGTGCCCAATTCCAACAGGAGGAGATGTCAACATCAAGAGAAATGATGCAGACATCTCCAATCATATTCGTGGATATATCATTTGGAATAAGGACTAATATATGTTTTCAGAAATTCGATAACCTGGTTTATCCTTAAACCAATCGGCATAATTACCTCCACTAGTCTCTGCCCATCCAATGAAATAATTATGTGCCTCATCAATGGTTACTCGCTCCAGGGGATAGGATAAAGTTTCCACGATATCTAAAGCCCAGGGCAGATTGTTGCTTGTTTTATAATAGCCAGAAACAACGCTGTTATCATCGCCTGAACCAAAGTAAGCAGACCCTTCTGCCAGACTTGTTGGTGGATGTTCTGCGAGATGGACTTCCCGAGATCTATCCTGATTCACAAAGATAAATGGATTATAGGGCGGCGTTCCCAGGATCTCTGATGTTTGTGGTTGTGCAAAAGAGATCACGATATTTACCGTATCTGTATTGACATGAGGTGCCTCCGTCTGCGTATTTACATAGAAGCCCTGCGGACGCGTCACAATACCATACACGTTGTCAAACACCATACATACTGCTTTCGCCTGGTTTAACTCAGTTCCATTTTCGGCCAGGTTTACCACGCTGCCGACTAGCTGCGATCCAGTGATTGAAGCAACCTGATCGGGAGTAATTCCCAGTTCAAAACCAAAGCCATTTTCATAACTCGCCCCAGTTGCTTTTAAAACAAAATCAGCCTTGAGTTCAACGACTTCATTGGAGGCATTCAGGACTTCAGTGAAATAATAGTCCACCACCAAATCATTGAAGTCATAATCACCTGTATTTGGCCAAAGATCCTCGAAGGCCAGGCTTCCAAAGGTATTCAAAGCAGGATAATAATTATCATAGGCTCGTGCGGCATCATCAGGATAGTCATCAACAGGATCACTTATGCCATCACCATCTGAATCATCTCCTGTATAAGTTATTTGAGATACATTAGATACAGAAACCGCTGAGGCCGGATTTGAGGTGACATAAAAAAGGACATCATTAAAATCATTATCACAATTACCGTCTCGCCGGGTGTCTTCAAATCCTAAAACAGTCAGATCGCGGGCTTCATCGAAGAGTAAGATATTGTGTTGCTGAAGAGTTGGATCTGCCTCAGGATTCAATTCTGGAATTGAATAATACTGTTCATCACCACTGGTGACGCCCACGTTCTTGCCTCCCCAGCCATCACTAATAAGTACCCAACCGATTTCAGTGTTTGCAGGAAAGTAGCCCAGATTCATTTTATCACCGGGTCTCAGATTTCCTCCCGATCCAGCAAATGAAGCATTTGGGAAGATGATGTAAACCGTATCGATTTCCGCTAGCGTTTGTGGGGGATTACCTGTATCGAAGTGATAGAAGCCCAAGACATTCTTATTGGATGTTCCTTCATGAAAGAAAGTAACAAATACATCAGCATCTTGGGTAAGCAGGGAGTTAATCCCACGACCCTCTGAGAGATAATCAGGATGCGTCGTTACGACAGAGGTCCCCTCAGGCAGTGAACTATTCACATCATTTAAAAAGGGTTGTTCAATAGGGTCCTGGGGTCTGACTAAATCGAAAGGTTTCCCATGGGAATTATAATCAGATAGAAGCACATAATCCGAGGCACTACTACCCTTGACTAATTGTCCTTCGTCCTCGTTTTCTTCGAGTACTTCGCTAGCATAATCATAGCTAATACTGTTATCAAAAATTGGGAGGGTAACTTCATTTACAAGACCGATATAATTATTTTTAACCACGACTTGTTCTAGAGATGCTGGAAGTTCCACCTCTCGATTAAATTCGCCCTGACTATCAGTCAATCCGCTAAAAAGTTCTGTCTCAGCAGCATCTTCATCAAGCGCAAAAAATGTTAACTTAACACCTCCAAGTGCTTGTTCGTTGTTGGTTCTTGCCTTTATGTCTATTGAAACAGGTTGTTTCGTTGAATAATTAAAGTCAGATGGCATATCTCTATCGGCTAGAGGGACCAAATCCTGTTCAAATTCTGGAGCCAGTTGATCGTTATCGCAAGCAATCAATAGGAGACTTACGACCACTAGCACTGAGCACTTATAAATAATACTTTTTGTTTTCATTATTTGTCCTTTCAAAAATTGAAGCTATTCATTTTCCTTGAGTTAAGCACCTTTCCACCAAAAAGGGAATATTTGAGGAGGAGGGGATGTCTGCAAAAAGAGGATTGATGCAAACACCCCCGTGTAGGCGTGGTTATGACCTAAACAATATGTATCAATACAGCTTCGCAGAGGTTCGGTATCCAGGCTTGTCTTTAAACCAATCTGAATACGTGTTACCGCTCGTCTCTGCCCAGCCGATGAAGAAATTATGTGCTTCATCAATAGTGACGCGTTCGAGGGGGTAGGTTAATGATTCTACAATATCCAATGCCCAGGGTAAATTATTGTATGTTTTATAATACCCGGATACATCGCTTGCATCATCACCACTGCCAAAGTATGCAGACCCTGCTACGAGGCTAGTGGGTGGATGTTCGGCGAGATGAACTTCCCGACTTCTGTCCTGATTTACAAAAATAAATGGATTGTAGGGAGGTGTACCCAGATTTACTGATAGTTGCGGTTGGGTAAAAGATATCACAATGCTTACCGTATCTGGAATTACGTATGGCGCATCAGGCTGCGTGTTTACATAGAAGCCCTCTGGTCTGGACATGATCCCATAGACATTATCAAATACCATACAAACTGCTTTAGTCTGATTTGCTTCTGTACCATTTTCTGTTAAGGTCACAGCACTGCCAAAAATATTCGATCCGCTAATTGATGTGACCTGATCCGGAGTGATTCCAAGTTCAAATCCAAAGCCGTTTTCATAAGTAGCCCCAGTTGCTTTCAAGATAAAATCGGCCTTGAGCTCAACGATTTCATTGGATGCATTCAGGACTTCAGTGAAATAATAGTCGACAACCAAATCATTAAAGTCATAATCGCCCTTATTTGGCCAGAGATCTTCAAATGCCAGACTACCAAAGGTGCTCTCAGCAGGATAAAAGTTATCATACGCCTTGGTGGGATCGTTAGGATAGTCATCTACGGGATCGTTGATACCATCGCCGTCTGTGTCATCTCCCGTGTAGGTAATTGTCACAGTCGCATCATTTACAATGGCGGATCTCGGATTCGATGTCACATAGAAAAGGGCATCATTAAAATCATCATCAGAGCCATGCTCACGATCTAAATCCTCAAATCCTAAAACAGTCAAATCGCGTGCTTCATCGTATAAGAGGACATTGTGTTGCCTTAGGGAGGCTACTGACTCAGGATTAAAATCTGGATTAGAATAGACTTGGCGATACCCATTCCCAACGCCATTACTCCAGCCATTTGAGATCAATACCCAGCCAATTTCAACACCGGTAGGGAAATACCCGAGATACACTTTATCACCAGAGTGTAAGGCGCCCCCACTGCCCTGATAAGAGACGTTGGGGAAAATGATGGTCACACTATCAATATCATTTACGCTGAGGGGTGGACTTGAACTAGGATAAGTATAATAGCCCAAAACATTTTTGTAGCCAGCTCCTTCATGCACGAAGGTGACCCACACATCTCCATCCTCCGTCATCGTAGTATTTATTTGGTTTCCATCCACCAGATATTCTGGGTGAGCTGAGGGAACGGGGGCATTTTCAGGGAGTGAAGTATTGACATCATTTAAAAATTCCTGTGAAACAATGTCTCCTTCTGATTCAAGATAATTGGGTGTGCCATTCCATTGGTTATATGAGCCTAGGTAACCAAGGGTATATGTCAAGCTAGCCTTACCCAGTGCCTCATCCTCATCGTCCTCAATTGCATCTGGTAAATCTTGGTAATCAACTCGCAGGAGATTATTGATCAATGGTAGAGAAATTTCATTCACCAATCCGATATAATTGTTCTTGAGAATAACCTCTTCAAGTGAAGCAGACAATTGTACACTACGTCTGAATAAGCCTTTGGAGTCCGTTACCCCACTGAATAATTCTACTTCATTCCCATCATCAGTTGCTGCATAAAATGTGAGTTTTACTCCAGCAAGACCTTGTCCGTTGTTGTTCCTGGCTAAAATATCAACTTCAACCTCCTGTTTGGTAGAGTAATTAAAATCCGCTGGCATTTCTCTATCAGCCAATGGAACCATCACCTGCTCAAGTTCAGGGCTCAACTGATCGTTGCTGCAGGTAAAGAGAAGCAGGCTGCTGGGCAAAATTAATGCGAGCTTACGGAAAAGATTTGTTGTATCCATTTTATTCTCGTTGTCCTTTCAAAATTAGTGCTGGTCATCGGGTAGCTTATGGCAGAGACCTTGCCAACAATAAATATCTTTATTAAAATCAATAAATACAGTATTATATGATCATTAAATAATGTTCGTCATGATGCTGAGATGGTGTTTCAAAATGAGATTTGTATCAAAATGGAGCACTTTTTTTGAGAATAATTATCAAAAATGGGCTCCTTTGACAATTTATCCTTTTTGAAAAGGCGCAGACACCAAAGTACTAGGTGTATTCGAAATTGTTTTACCCTATATTTATTTGATTCACAATAATGATCAGGGTGAAAGTCATTTTGAGTACTGAATAAAATGACAGTTGATATAGGCGGAAGACTGTGCAAGAAGAGAATGTATTAGAATTAAGTCAGCGGGTTCTCATTATTGATGATGAGGAACACATTCGGCTGCTCCTGAAGGAAACGCTGCAAACTTCTTATGAAGTGAACCTCCAGAACAGTGGTGATTCGGCTATTGAGGCTGTCAAGGAATCTTTGGAGCTTGACCAGCCATTTGGAGTCGCCATCATGGATCTCAACATGCCTGGAATGTTGGGTACAACTGTTGCGAAAAAACTCAGAGAGCTGGATGAGCGGATTCATCTTATTCTAATGACAGGTGAATCGAAAAGCGTCTCTGAAATTGTTGATGAATCGTTTAGACAGAATTTGATCCTGGTGCGCAAACCCTTTGCCCTTGATGAAATCATCATGCTTACACAGTACTTGTTCAAGACCTGGAAACTTGCCAGAACATTAGAGCACCAATCTTTAGAGCTAAAGAGTAGAATAGACCAAAGTGAGGCAATCAGATCCAAAATCGAAGCCATCTTTGAGACTGCCTTGGACTGCATCATTAATATTGACCACGAGAGCAGAATCACGGAATGGAATCCCGCAGCCGAAAATACTTTTGGGTTTACCAGAGAGGAAATCCTTGGGCGTAAACTGACCGATACCATCATCCCTCAAAGCCACCTAGCGGGTCATTCCGCCGGGATGAAGAAGCTTCTTCAATTTGGCGAAGGACCTATCCTAGGAAAACGCATTGAGATTATTGCTCAGAATAAACAGGGAGCAATATTTCCAGTAGAACTCGCCGTTACCCAGATTGAGGGGACAGAAAATCCAGGATTTACAGCATACCTTCGCGATATTTCGGTTCAAAAGGAAGCTGAGCAGCAAATGAAACTTCAGTCCAAAACTCTGGAAGCAGCAGCGAATGGAATCATCATTACCGATGTCAAGGGAGTAATTGTATGGGCTAATCCAGCCTTTCTGAGCCTGACAGGATATTCGGATGAAGAGATCATCGGACACAGCACTCGAATGCTTAAATCTGGGGAACACCCCAAAAGTTTCTATGAGAATCTCTGGCATACGATCATTGAAGGTAATGTGTGGAATGGTGAGATGGTTAATTGTCGCAAAGATGGCAGTCAATATGCTGAGGACATGACAATCACACCCATCACAGATGAGAATGATAATATTGTCAATTTCATTGCTATCAAGCAGGATGTAACGGCACGTAAGCAGCTAAACGAGCAGCTTCTTCAAAATGAAAAGCGCCTTCGTATCATCAATTATTTTTCCACATCACTTGCTGGATCCAACACGATTGAGGAAATATTATGGGATATCACTCGCAACTGTATATCTGAGATGGAATTGGAGGATGCTGTCGTCTATCTCATGGATGATGACGGCCTAAATCTCATACAACAAGCTGCCTTTGGACCAGATAAGGAAAAAGATTCTCAGGTGCTAAACCCCTTAATTATACCATTAGGAGAGGGTATTGTCGGGACTGCAGCCAGCAGCCAGAAAACTATCGTAGTTGAAGATGTTAAATATGATCCACGTTACATAATTGATGGTGAAATGCGGGGATCAGAATTAGCTGTCCCTATAGTATATGAGAATAGCGTCATAGGTGTGATCGATTCGGAGAACACAGAGGTTTCCTTTTTTACAGGTTTTCACGTTCAAATTATCGAAGCCATTGCATCGCTTGCGGCCAATAAGATTATGCGCACCATTTCCATTGAACGCACAAAAAAAAGTGAAATGAAGTATCGAAGTATTTTTGAGAGTATCCAGGATGTATATGCTGAAGTTGATTACAACACAGGCGAAATAATTGAAATCAGCCCTTCGGTAAAGCCCTTTAGTGGCTATTCCAGGGATGAGGTAATGGGAAAGCCTCTTGCCATGTTTTACCCACCTGAGCAACCACCTGAAGCTTTATTCAATGCCTTAAAGGATGAGGGCAGTGTAAATGACTTCGAAGTGATACTGATGGATAAAAGTGGTCAACATCGTGAAGTATCTCTTACAGTATCACTCCAGAGGGACTTACAGAATGATCCAACAAAAATTGTTGGTACGATGCGAGACATCACAGTGCGTAAACAAGCTGAAAAAGCAGTTCATGGGAGCGCACTCATCAAAACCAATTTTGTCTCTAATGTCTCCCATGAGTTACGAACACCGATGGCTTCAATTCTTGGTTTTGCCGGGACGATCTTACGTGATAAAAATATGGCTGATGACACAAAAATGGATTTTGTTCGAATCATTAATGAGGAAGCTCAGCGATTGACCAGACTGATTGAAAATGTATTGGATATATCTAAGATGGAAGCCGGCACCATCAGTTACACCATGCAAACCGTTCATTTGGAGGATGTGGTTAGCGAGGTCATTGATTCCCAAAAAGTGTTGGCTCAAAAAAAAGATATTTCACTTAATATAGAAATTGGCAAAAATTTGAAACCTCTCCATGCCGCGACAGATTCTATCAGTCAATTGGCTGTCAATCTCATCAGCAACGCCATTAAATTTACAGACCGTTCTGGCACGGTAGGAGTGAAGATATCCAGGAGCGGGCATGAACAAACATTTGAAGTGAGTGATACAGGATTGGGGATTCCCCAAGAGGATATTGAGCGAATTTTTGATAAATTTTATCGTGTAGAGCGCGAAAAGCGAGAAGATGAAGGAACCGGAATCGGTCTGGCTATTGTGAAAGAGATTGCTGACATGCATAATGCAAAGCTAGAAGTTGAAAGTGTCGTAGGAAAAGGAACCAAGTTCCGAGTGATTTTTCCAGTATAAACAAAAAGTGCTCGTTTAAAAATATCTCAGTTTTATGGGAAAGCTTACTCCTATATTGGGTGAAGCCATATGAAGAAGGAAAAATGATCATGAAAATTCTTGTTGTAGAAGACGAAACGAATATTCGCCATATCTTAAAATATAATCTGGAACTAGATGGTCATTCAGTAATCCTTGCTGAAAACGGTCAGCAAGCGCTGGATAAAATGAGTGAAAAACCAGAGTTAATATTGTTAGATGTAAGTCGTCAAAGTAATTCGGACAAGATCGCTTAAAAAATAAGAGACACTTTCCGGGCCTCCAACATATTAAGCAAACACCTCATGGTGCTGCGATTTCATGTTAATACGCTTCCTCATCTGA
>Ga0233436_1000882_pt1 | contig 28672 bp, 33 predicted proteins | sample SI_122_August201_2_FD_182723 | JGI IMG/M metagenome (GOLD analysis project Ga0233436, IMG submission 182723) | Seawater microbial communities from Saanich Inlet, British Columbia, Canada - SI_122_August2016_150_MG | ecosystem: Environmental > Aquatic > Marine > Inlet | place: Canada: British... | reverse complement strand
TTGTTCTCCAAATCCACCTAAAATCGCATCGGATAGTTTCATAAACTCTTGATTGTCTGGCGTATCCATTTCTGTATAATTCGGATGTATTTCTGTCCATTGACGCATGGTTTTACAATTTTTATTCGCGACACGGTCCACTAAGTCCTTGATTGTTTGTTTCGAATTATCTTCTTTTGACCATTCGTCATTTTCACGAATATACACGGTTTCGCGTTTCAAATCCGTACAATGCATCGGTCGTTTATATGTATCAATTTCTCGCAATTTATTCACTAAAATACGTGAAATTCCGTTCACATATCCTAACCGCCCAGTTTCTGTTAAATCTTCTATATCTAACGTCATGTTCTCCAAAAAATCGGACATATTCATTGCGTCTTTACACTGTTCATTCAAAAATACATTCAAATTGAATTTTTGGTTATTATTTATCGTGTTATTTGTAATTGTTTGATGACTATGTTTTACACTTTCTACTAATTGTTTTTGCAATTCTTGATTATCTTTATGTTGTTCCACCATTAATTCTTTGAATTCCTGATTACTCGTCATCAATTCTTGATTTTGTTTAACCAATTCTAATAAAATATTTGAACTATTATTCGGGGAATCAAGTTCGTTATCCAATTCTATATCCATATCGACTTGCGATGTTTCATATAAAACTTCGTCGGGAATTTGTAAATTACATTTTTTACTGTGACGCCATAGGCCCGTTCTGTCTTTGTATTCCTTATTACACTCACCACATATGAAGCGGCATTTTTCGGCATTTTTCGGTTGCGGTTCTGTTGCCGATTTATGTTTTGCAGTGGTCAAATGTTTATCATAATTACTTTTTTTGCTGCATATAAACTTACATATTACACAACTATAAATTTCGGCATTTTTTGGCATTTTTTTATGTTGCGAGTGTTGCTATATTTTAGCAACATAAAAAATGCCTAAATTCTTTTTTGAAAAAACAATAAAAAAAGTATGCAGTCAAAAAAAACAAACAAAAAATGAAATCACAGCATTATGCTATGAACGTGTTTTTTAAAAACTTCGTTTTCGGAAACTATTTTGGAAAAATGAAAATTGGACATTTTTAAAATGTCCAAAAGTGAAAAAATCTACAGAGAGTTGGAAAACAAAAACACACACTTTTAGAAATCCTAGATAAATTATTTTAATAAGATATTTAAAGATTGTCTGCATAACTATAGTAGATATCAATTAGATATATTATAATTATGAGTGAAGATGATAAGAAGCATATTTCGATGGTCGTGTGTGGACACGTAGATGCCGGAAAGTCAACAACTACCGGACATTTGATTTTCAAATTGGGTGGAATTTCTGCTCGTGAGATGGAGAAGCTTCAGACAGAGGCAGACCAGCAAGGAAAGAGTTCTTTTGCGTTTGCTTATTACATGGACAAGGATAAGGCGGAGCGTGAGCGCGGTGTAACGATTAATTGTACCACGAAGGAGTTTCATACAGATAGTTACCATTATACTATTGTGGATGCTCCTGGACACAGAGATTATGTAAAGAATATGATTACCGGTGCTGGATGTGCCGATGTTGCACTATTGCTGGTGCCGGCCGAGATGGGTGGTTTTGAAAGCGCTATCGCAAAGGGTGACCACAGTTCGGGTGAGGTTCAAGGACAGACTCGTCAGCACGCTCGTCTTCTGGGTCTTCTGGGTATCGAAAAGATCATTGTAGGTGTAAATAAGATGGATTCTTGTGACTGGTCGGAGCAGCGTTTCAATGAAATTAAGGAAGAGATGTCGAAGATGCTTCAACAATCAGGTTTCAAACCCAAACAAGTGCCATTTATTCCTTATTCTGGTTATCATGGCGAGAATATGGTTGATAAAACCGATAAGATGCCTTGGTATAAGGGATGGAGTGCAAACTTGAGTAAAGATGAAATAGTCGAGGGAGTCACTCTATATGATGCTCTTGAGAAGTTTGCTCGCCCTCCTGTTCGTTTCCCTGATAGAACAGTTCGTATTCCGATTAATGGTATTCACAAGATTAAGGGCGTAGGTGATGTCATTACAGGTCGTATAGAACAAGGAACCATCAATTCTGGAGACACGGTTCGCATTGCTCCTCGTGGTATTAGTGGACTCAAAGTGTTCAGCATTGAAATGCATCATAAGACTTGGCCAAATGCCAAGCCAGGTGATAATGTAGGTATGAACATTAAGGGTCTAGACAAGAATAACCTACCAAAGGTAGGTGACGTGATTTCTCTTGAGAAGGAACCACTATTGGAACCGGTTGAGAGTTTCATTGCGCAGATTGTAGTCCAAGAGCATCCCGGTCAACTAAAACCTGGATTTGCACCATTGGTCCACGTCAGAACCGCAAAGTCTTCTTGTAAGATGACTAAGATTCTATGGAAGATGGGTAAAAAGACTGGAAATGAGAAATTGGAAAACCCCCCTTTCTTGGAGATGGGTGAATCTGCTGAGGTCGAGTTTACCCCTAAGCAACCACTTTATTTGGAATCATTCGTTGATTGTCCTGGTCTGGGTAGAGTGGCAGTGATGGACCAAAACCAATTGGTAATGCTTGGAAAGGTCATGAGTGTTAAGTATAAACCATACAAGTAAATAATATTCGTAAATCGTGTATACAATGTATCAACTCTCTAATTATACACAAATAAATATAGTGATTTTTCAACATATATTATGTTTGTTACAAAACACCCATAATATGAATACATCGCTGGAATACTAGTTCACAAAATTTAAATTATTGTATGTTTTTATTTGTAATATGAATATAATAAGAAATATTCATGTTAGTCATTGCGCATCGCGGTTATTCTGATAAATGTGGGGATAACAACATTCCATCATTTTTAGAAGCAGTACATTATGGATTTGACATGGTAGAAATGGACATTCAATTATGTAAAACCGGTGAAATAATTGTATACCACGATACATATTTATATAATAAACCAATTAGTGATTATACATTCAAAGAGCTACAAGAAAACGATATAGTCGGTTTATCTACAGTGTTTGATATAATCAAAATAGAAACAATCAAAATTTATCTAGATATCAAAGGGAATACCGATGTCATATATCCATTGATTGATATGTTGCGTTCAAGATTTTCAAGTAGACAATTGCAACGCATTTATATTAGTGGTTTCAGTCGGCATTTTGTAAAACCATTATTAGAATCTAAAATACCAGTAAAGATTGGATTATCTATATGTAACTCGTTTGAAAAAGACGACTTAGAATACCTAATCCGAAACATGAATTTTGTATGCATGGATTGGTCCTCGTTAAACCATGAAAATATAGAAATGCTTCATCATAAAGGTATTTTTGTATATACGTTCACATGCAGTGACGATTATATATTGCAACACATGAAACAATTCAAAATAGATGGTATTGTAACCAACTATGTATTATAAACCACGTCAGGATTACCACGTCAGAAATAACCCATATATGGTAATAAATACGTAAAAATAATATAAAAAATTTAGCAGTACTAGTGTATATATTATGCGAATAATGTTATCAATAACTAGTTACAGATAGTCCGTTGTTTTGAATAAAATTGAAATAATATAGCGATTACTAATGAAATACAGAACAAAACTACCAACAATGAGCAATACACGTAAACAAACAATCCGAAATACCTATCATATCATTTATAATTTGAATATAAATGATGTATACAATACAAATACTTTACAAACGTCCATTCGCAGTCAGATAGAAAACCATAAAACAAGCAATCGATTACAAGAGTTAGAACAAAAATTAATCGACTGGAAAATTGCGAATAAAGACCAACATAGCGAAGAAAGTTGTCCTATATGTTATGAACGAATACAAACAAGCAACTTTATTGCACCTCCTTGTGGTCATAAAATATGCCTAGGATGTTATAAACAGACCATATTATCCAACATTGAATCCGCGAACAATTGTTGTTTGTGTAGGCAATGTATTTTGTAACAAAAAAATAGTCGTGTATATTACTATAGATATGAAGTATTTACTGTATTTTTTATTTATGTGCGTTTACTTAAGTAATAGCCGAATTGTATGTGAAAATATACCATCGATACATTTTACTCACAATAATTTTATTTTAGTAAAAGATACGATAGACGAAGAGGTAGCAAATCGTTTTATTTACGAGTTAAACCAGATGCCAACTAAAGAGAATGTAACTGTATATCTGGATACAAACGGTGGTTCAGTTGAGCATGGAAACAAGATGCTAACAGAAATACAAAAATATAATTTAAGTTGTGTTGCTGAGCGTGCTTATAGTATGGGGTTTGTTTTATTGCAAGGATGTAATAAACGATATATTACACCATACGGTCGAATTATGCAACATCAAATAAGTTATGGTGTTCAAAATGAGAAGGGTAAAATAGATAGTTATGTAAATTTCATTGATCAAGTAGAAGACCAACTTGCGAACATGCAGGCATCCAAAATCAACATGTCGGTAGATACATTTCGTCTGAAAACAATGAATGATTGGTGGTTGATTGGTCAAAATGCCGTCCAAAACAACTGCGTTGATAACATAATGAATGTATATTGTGATTCAAAATTGACAAAAATGAATTATACAGTTTCATTTGGACCTTATCATCAAGTATATTCTCGTTGTCCTTTGGTATCTGAACCCATTGATTCTTTTATTGCCTCGGCAAAAATATAAAATATTTATTTGACAATAATTCATATAAATATTTTTGGTTTGATTATACAAGATGTCTTTGAAAACAACTACATTACATACACAGCAAGATCTATTACTCGATAGTTTGAAGGATTTTTATACGGAAACCGAAAATCTAAAAAAAATAATAGATATAGTAAATGGTGAATCAAAGATATCACTACGTATTGTCGACTGGTTCGTGACAAACTACGCAAAGAAGTATTTTACTGTATACGAAATACCAATGTTATTGGGTACAAAAGAGGAGAATGTGCGTTTCAAAGTATATAATGAATACAAATTGAAACTCAAAGCATATTCGAAAAAACGATTCGACCCTTTTTGCAGATGGGACCGAATTGAGATACCATATAACGATACTATGTATATGGAAACAACGATTGGACAACTCAACTTCTTCAAATGGGCATTACAACATAAGGTCATTGATTATATTGAACAGCATTATCAGCACATAGAGCAAGACATGAATAATCGTAACAGCACTTCCAAAAGAAAAGAAAGCATTGATGAAACAAAGCAAACCGATAAAGCGAAAACGCGAAAAAAACGAGAGGAATTATCAATTTCCGCTTGTAAATGTATTAAGAAAGAAAGTGTGAAAATAATTGTAAAATTCAATTAATCAGGTTATTTATGGGAAGGGAATAGTCAACCCGTAAGAATGAGAAGACTTCTCTATATTTTCATATTTGTTATTGGCTGCGTTGAAATATGTATGTTTATTTAATTGTTCAGTAATAAAGTCGCTAATGTTAGTAATCCAAACATCCCCTTCGTCGTTATCATAATTCACATCTTTATCAGTGTCAAGTATTAATACAGGTGTTTCTAAATCTTTATTTTTCAACCATACATCGTGATAAGTTTGGCATCTTTGTAAATATTCTAAAGCAATGTTCGATTCCCCGTCACGAGAACGTTTTTTAATTCGGTTGAGACAAACATCCGCAGTTGTATCTAAATATACGTATCCGGTAGGTTGATATAAGTCTTTATGTTCATCGTAAAATAAGTTGTAAATTTTGTATTCCATTTCGTTCATAACCCCGTCATCGTAAAGCATTTTTGCGAAAATATTCGCATCTGCTTCAATTGAACGTTCGCAAATAATAATTTTGCAATCTGGATTATCATTGATAGCATTTTTTAGATTTGCAATACGAGTGCAACACGCCATAATCTGAAAAGGAAATGCGTATTTTTCTGAATCTTGATAGAAATGTTTCAAAATAGTTGTATCTTCACTATCTTTGATGGTATCCCATTTATCAACCGGTTCTTTTAGAAATAAAACCTTATTTTTATGATGAATTTCTAATTCATCTTGTAGTTTTTGTAGAATGGTTGATTTACCAGTTCCGATATTGCCCTCAATGTTGATAATCAAAGGAAACTTCATGATGATTCGTTTTGTGTATATATATATTATTTACAAAAATAATCAGTTTCAATTTTATATTGTTATACCGTTATATCCGAAAATTTAATCTATATAAATATATATATAAATGTCTGATAAGGAGACTACACAAATGGTAAGGCGTGGGTCGATTGACGAACTTGCTGAAAAAATCCAAACTACGGTATCTAATCAAGATTTTCAACAGAAATCAGCGGTATATGTGAGTTTTGTTCTTGAGCTATATCGTGTTCTCATGGGGTCTATGTTGGTAATGTTCGTTCCTCAGAAGTGCGGAGACCATATTTGTGGTATGTTTGAAAATACTACCGTAATTCCCGAAATATATAATACAGCGATTGCTATGAACGCTTATTCGCTATTATGTTTTTTAATTATGTACATGGTAGAGATCAAACGCGAAAACAAATTAATAAATTATTTAGAAGTAGATAAAACATTGGCTTTTGACAACGAATCTGTTGGCGAGGCACTGGTGAACCTGTCTGAAGAAAAAAAAGAAGCAATTTGGGCACTTGACAGACGGTACCTGCATTCTGGATACCTTGCATTGAGTGCTTTTGTCATTAATGCTGGTATGAGTGGGTATGTCGTATTTACTAATTATTTAGATGATAAAACATTTACCGTATACTTGACTAATACGCTATTCATGGGACTGAAAGTAAAAGAAACATATGATATTGTTAATACCAAGAAAAATGTATTTTATTCTGCTTATTTAACTGATAGAATACAGTTCAATGCGGTGGATAAAGATAAAATGATTGAAAACGAGGTGGATACGTTGAATACTATGGAGAATCAAGGGACAAATGAGTTGGTCGTTTTGGAAGAAGAAGAATAATTATAGGAGAAATAAAGCTGGGTGTTTGTATTTGTCGTGCATATGTCACATGTATTGGATAATCTATATAAACGCGTTTGTATACATAATACAAATGTCACGACCAGATTGGAATGAATACTTCAAAGAAATAGTCCAAGTCACTTCACGTAGGTCTCCATGTACACGTTTAAAAGTAGGCTGCTTATTTATAAAAGATAACCGGATTGTGAGTCAAGGATATAACGGATTCTTACCAGATTGCCCACACGATAGTATTATTCGAGATAATCACGAACAAGCGACGATTCATGCTGAACAAAACGCATTATGTGACTGTGCGAATAGGGGAGTGTCATGTAAGGATTGTGTTGTTTATATCACACATTACCCTTGCTTAGTTTGTATACGTTTATTATTGGCGGCAGGTGTAAAAGAAATTCGATACATAGAAGATTATAAAAACGACGATTTAGTCAACTACTTTGCTTTACAAAAAAATGTAAACATTACAAAAATATAGGGCGGGAAAAAAATATAGAAACAAGTACTTAACATTTATAAACGAATGAATGTTAAGACAAATTTTTAAAAAAGAAATACAAACTGTATCATTTGAAGATGTACAATATGCGGTGAAGCATAATGATGATTTTTTAATAATTAATACATTGAACGAAGGTGACCAAGAACATTTGATTACTGGTACAATGTATTATAAAAACGAAGAAGAGAAAATCAATTCATTCGTGAACAATTATGATTTTTCAAGTAAGAAAATAATTATATACAGTGAGAATGCGAATGATAAAAGTGCAGAAAAGAAATATCATCAAATTACTTCATTGGGTTTTCAAAATGTATACATTTATCCAGGAGGGCTATTCGAATGGTTATGTTTACAAGATATTTATGGAGAGGAACATTTCCCTACTACAAAACCATTGCTTGATATTTTGAAATACAAACCAAAATCGTGTTTTTAATCCCAACTAGCAGGACGATGTTTCTTTCCTCCGTCATAAAGTACAGCAAAATTTTCGTCTACCAACCATCCGTTGATATGCTCGTCGCCCAAATACACATCCGCTAAAATACGACCATACTTTTCGTTAGAAACGTTACGTAGTTCTACAATTTTTCCCATAATTCTCTCTGAAAGGGCATCACGAACAAAATACGCTAATTCCTTTTCAGCTTCGGACTTTCCACGAATTTCAGGAGTATCAATGCCGTTCAATCTAACAGAAAACCGGTAAATTGGTGCATCTGTATTAGGTAATTTTGCAGCAATGGTGATGGTATCTCCATCATATACCTTGATAACTTTACCATATTGAATTGGATGGACAAACGGAATCGTATCATTATAACTGATTGAGTCTAAATACGAGGTATTCATATTATATATATATCATATTCATAATATTTTTTATACCTTTTTCTACTCTGATTAAAAAATTGATTTGATTATTTTATATCATTTGAATAGCAGTTAGAATAATTCTATTTAAAGTAAAACAATGGACCTCGCGCAAAATAAGCTATCAAGGAGTGAATGGGAATCAATTGAAGTTCCCTCTTCTTCGGAAGAAAAGGCGATTTTAAAAATGATGATAGATGGATTTCATCATGCAGATATACATACAAACAAAAATCAATCCCTGTATTCTTTCACCAAGATAGAAAAAACAGACGAAACTGAAATGTTGTTATTTGAACGTTATTTCAAAGACACTATGGAAAAAAGTATAAAAAAATATGGAAAAAATATCACTTCACAAACAAACACTATGCACGGTGCGCCTATAAAAAAAATGAAAAGTGCTGATATGATTCGCATTAATAATCTTGAAACCAATATCAAAGAAAATAAACAACATATTTACGAATTTGTATTGTTGGAGTTATTCCACGAATTATTGAAAAACTTACACAAAAATAAACCCCAGTTTGCCTTGTATTTGTATACACTGAGACGACTCGAACAAAACAGCATTCATTGTGTCAATCAACATGTGGCAAGTACAATTAATCGATATTTGATACATGCTGAGATGCGAATTGACGCAGATGATATTATCAAAAACGCATACAATTTCATTGAACGTAATTCGTACTTGCTAAAATATCAGGATTTAACATTGTTTGAACATCAACAAAAATTATTCGGATTGTTTGATTCTGATGAACAAGTTGCTCCGAAATTGGTGTTGTATACTGCCCCAACGGGAACTGGAAAAACAATCTCTCCTGTAGGATTATCTGAAGGGAAACGCATTATATTTGTATGTGTAGCGCGTCATATTGGTCTGGCTCTTGCGAAAGCATGCATTTCAGTAGAGAAAAAAATAGCATTCGCATTTGGATGTAAAGATGAAACTGATATTCGACTTCACTATTTCTCGGCGGTGAATTATACTAAGAACCGGCGTTCGGGAGGCATTGGTAAAGTAGATAACAGTGTGGGTACAAATGTTGAAATTATGATTTGCGATGTCCAGTCGTATTTGACTTCTATGAATTACATGTTGAAATTTAATCCAGTAGAACAGTTGGTAACTTATTGGGATGAACCTACAATTACTATGGATTATGATGAACATGATTTACATAGCGTGATTCATCAAAATTGGAAAGAAAACAAAATACCGAACATGGTTTTATCTTGCGCTACGCTACCGAGTGAAGATGAAATAAAGAGTGTATTTGCGGATTTCCAGGATAAATTTGAACAAGCAGAGATTCATACAATCAAAAGTTATGATTGTCGTAAGTCAATTCCAATGATAAATAAACAAGGTTTCGCAGTGGTTCCTCATCTACTGTATGAGAATTATGCTGAATTGGTCGAGTGTGTACATTATTGTAAAGAGAATTTGACGTTGTTGCGATATTTTGACTTGAAAGAAATCATTCGTTTCATTGAATATGTTACAACAAATGAATTTGTACTACCTTGTGTAGAATTCGAGGAACATTTCCAGCGTATCGCAGATGTCACTATGAATTCTATCAAATTCTATTATTTGGAGGTCTTGTCGCATTGCAAACCTGAATCTTGGACTACGGTCTATAATTACATGAAAAATACACAATTGTCAAATTTCGATAAGGCAACGCAGAGTGGTTTTGGAGAAACAAAACTGAATACAAACCCAAATAGTAAGGGTATTTTGTTGACTACATCTGATGCACATACATTAACAGATGGTCCGACTATCTTCTTATGCGAGGACGTGAAGAAAATCGGCAATTTCTATATGCAACAGTCGAATATTCCAACTGTAATGTTTCAAAGTATATTACACAATATTTCAAAGAATGATGAAATCATCCACAAAATTACTTATTTGGAAAATGCGATTGCCAATAAAGAAACAAAGGTCGGTGCGGACAATGAAGAAACGAGTGCTCGTGAAAGTGGTCGGTTATGTCATGAATCGCAACAATGGATGAACCAAATCGAAAAAATGCGCAAAGAGATTAAGTTGATTTCGTTAGATGCGTCGCATGTACCCAATTCAGTTGCTCATCAAAAATTATGGACACCTGATAACGAAGTACGCGAAAATGCGTTTGTAGCATCATTGGACGAAGAACATACACGCACAATCATGTCGCTTAACATTGATAATCATCTGAAGGTATTATTACTTCTGGGTATAGGTATGTTTATCGAAAACGTGGATGTGAAATATATGGAGTTAATGAAACAATTGGCATCTGAACAGCGTTTATTCATTATCATTGCTTCGTCTGATTACATATATGGAACAAATTATCAGTTTTGTCACGGATTCATTGGTAAGGACTTGACGAAAATGACTCAGCAAAAAACACTACAAGCACTCGGTCGTATTGGTCGTAATAATATCCAACAAGACTATAGTGTGCGTTTCAGAGATGATAATATGATATCACAACTATTCAAACCTGCTGAACATAACGTAGAAGCAACCAATATGTGCAAACTCTTTTCAAGTGAGAATTAGAAATACTAAAAGTAGAATTGTAATACTGTAATAATACATATGTATTTTTTATTTACATTATCACATCATAAATGGTATGATAATTATTTTTTAGTGATATTAAATAATACTATGAGTAATATATAATACTATGCATCGTCGCGGATATCACGGTAGACGTCATTTTCATGGTAGACCATTTTATGGAGGTTGGAGAGGTTATGGTTATGGTCGTCCTTACTTAGGGGGATGGGGATATCGTCCTTTTATAGGATATCCTTATTATAACCCGATTCTTTGGTAAAATTTTGTAAAAAGTGCGCAATAAATATCCTGATAATATTATTGTTGCTGGTAATGTGGTGACCCGTGAGATGGTAGAAGCGTTGATTTTGTCGGATGGCGTGGATGTGGCAAAAGCGTTTGGCGCAGGAGGTGATTTCGTCATGGTAGGTGGACAATTCGCGGGACACGACCAACACCCAGGTGAAGTCATGGAAGATGAAAATGGAAAAAAGTACAAGGCATTTCACGGTATGAGTTCAGACAAGGCGCAAAATACACACTTTGGCAAAATGAATTCTTATAGAGCATCTGAAGGACGCGTGTTAAAAATACCTTACAAAGGCGATTTGAACACTACTGTTTTGGATTATTTAGGTGGACTGCGTAGCACATATACGTATATCAACGCACCTACGATTAAACAAATAGCTAAGTGCACCACATTTATTCGCGTTTCCCAGCAAGTTAACAATTATTTTGGAGGGAATTAAGAAGTTATTGTAAACTTTTTCTATATATATTATAGAAAAAGTATGAATTTAGTTTTAGATACAGACATCATATGTAATTTCATAGCAGGAGGATTATTAATTGCTGTATCTGGGTATATATCGAAATTTCATAGTCCATACGTAAGTGGTCTATTATACGGTTCTTTACCATTAGGGGCTTATTATTTATATTTGTATTCCATTTACAATGGAGGGACTAAGTCGAATTTTATAACGGATTTAGATAAGGGTCGCGAATTTGTAAACGGGTCCGTGATTGGTGGCGTTCTATGGGTGATTATGTTAGCGATGCTTTATCTGAATCTCCAGAATCCAATTAATATGGTTTTTATTTCGTCGATTCTATATGTTCTCTTTCTATGGTTACTTATGCCGAAACCAACGGAAAATTGAATCAATTACAATGGAATCAATCACAATGGAATCAATCACAATGGAATCAATCACAATGGAATCAAGCACAATGGAATCAAGCACAATGGAATCAAGCACAATGGAATCAAGCACAATGGAACAATTGACAATGGAATTAAGCAATATTGAATTAACCATATCTGAACCAAGCGAAATCAATGCTGAAAACCTGCATAATGCACTTCTAATAATGCCTTATTTTCGCAATCATGCGGCAGCAAGTGGGGCTGTTCATAACGTATCTAATCATGAGACCGCAGTCGAACACGTGTTTCGTCAACACGGTTTCGCAGAGGATAAGACAAAATTAACTAAAAATAAGGTCAACCAAGCTCTCGCTCACAATATTGAGGTCATTTCAAGAAATACATTCAAATCGCAACCATGCGGATCACATGAATCACCCGATTTCCTTGTGAATATGAATGGTAGAATGTTTGGATTCGAATGTAAGTCTACAACGAAAAAGGTTAGCAAACCACTTTATAATTCGGGAAGTGTCAAGCGGAATTTGATATATATATTCACCAATGAAATTGAGAACGCTACCACATTATATCTTGGTTGCGATATAATTACTCATGAACAAGAGAAAATCATTGCTGAACTTATTCAGAAGCAACGTGAGTTGCAAAGTGAATATAATAAGAAGCTATTGGATTTAGATACTAACAACAGAGGTATTTCGTATTATACCCGACCTATGATTGGTCAATCTGGTAAATCAGAGAAAACCAATTATTTTACACATGGAGATCGAAAAAAATGTGAAGATAATGTATTAAAATTTCTAATGACTTATGAATAAATAGGTAAAATGGTTTTCAATTCAGTTGTATTGATTGCGTTATTGCCAAAATATAATTCTACGAATTCGGTAGTTCTTTTATCTGTAAACGATTTAATTAATGATTTGTATTTTTTCATCAATTCTTTCTTGGAAATGTCTTTGTTATAACGAATATTGATAAGATGATTTTCTATCAAATAAGGTCCGCTCATGTCTACAACCGCATAGGAAAATATATATTTTCCTTTTCCATATCCACGGTTCAATACCATGGTCAATCCATTAACACCTTCTTTGCGTATATAATTTTTCTTCTTTGGGTCTTTGTATTGGGTTTGTACCAATTTATTATTTTTAACATCGCCACTATAGATTAATCTTGTTTGTTCTTTATCGTCAGTTAACGAGTCTTTTACCTGATTCCATACAACAGTACCAACATTCACATCGAACCCCAATTGCGATAACGTTTTTGAACCTTCGTATAGTTCTTTGATACGACGTGTATTCGAAATGCTATTGAATAATGTAGTAGTTGACGCATTCATGGTGAATTGGTCATTATGGTCCTCAGGTGGAGTCGTATTTTGAATAATAAATATAATTGTATCTTGTGCGGTTTCCATAAATAAATTCGCGTCACAATGGATAATATCGATAATTTTGTATTTTTCATAAATGTGATGTCGTAACAAAGAATAATATAGGCAATTTACAAAATTCTTAGGAAGAACGAATGCCAATATTCCATCTGTTTCTAAGAATTGAAGAGAATGAATAATAAATAGAGTGAAAATGTTTGGACGACCATCAATGAATTCGTGGAAAATTTCATCTACGTCACTTTTTTTCATCACAAAATATGGTGGGTTGCCAATAATCAAATCAAACTTTTTATTGGAATTCCATTTTAAATAATCTTGGTTAATAAGCGTTAATTGATTGGCCTCATACGTTTTGTTTTTAATGTTTTCGAAAATAGTATTGTTCAATTCAATTCCAGTGATATCTACATTTTGATAAGTTCGGTCAATTATATTTAAGAACTCACCAGACCCACAAGAAGGTTCTAATATGGTTTGGATAGTCGGGTTTTCTTTGTTTACTCGTTCAATTGTCATATTGATAATACTTTGTGGAGTAAAGAAAATACCCTCATCTTTTTTCGTTTTATTGTCGATTGACTTTGTGATTGACTTTGATAAATCTGTAAATTCGTCACCTTTCATGATAATATATATATATATATACATTAATACTTTTATATGGATTCAATTTTGTACATATCAGAAAAATAAAAAACAATATTGTTTTATGTTTGTATAAATTTTTATGTAAAAGATAACATTTCTTTAACGGTTTCAACAAATCCTCCCATATGACTCGTTTTTATTTCTCTTTTGTTAGGTGCTTGCGGTGGCTGAATTAGTTCTCTGTACATTCGGTCAATCGCGTACAACGTATATGTATTTTTGGTCGTTGAAGAAAATGGGAAATAAGGTCGATTCATTGGAATAAAATCTTTTACTAATTCGACAGTATTTGGTATAGACAGTGTTTCGTTTGATTGTGTATTCAATATAAAGATATCCAATATGTCGTCTTCCGTAAATACAGTATTTATTTTTATTTCTTCAAACAGCAATTCTCGCAAGTGTTTCATTGTAATATTTCCGTTGCATGTAACACTTAACGATTTACATGCAGTGGTGTTCAGGTCAAATGTGTAGTTCATGATTGTTTCGATGTTTGGTGCCTACAGATGGATTTCGATAATTTTTTTCAATTTTATCAAGAAATCTTTCCGATAAAGCATACGTAACGTTTATACCATTTGATTTGTTTTGGTGGTTGATTCAGACATTCAAGCGACGATAACATTCTATCTTGACTATAAGACCATTCCATTTTTGACTTGTTGTAAATATATTTACGTATATACTATTATCAGTATATTATTTCAATTTTACTTTTGAAAATGGGATAAACATAACACGTCATATACAGTAATAATGGAACAAGCAGAGTTAATATTGCGTATTGTTGAATTGGAAAAATTAAATCAGCAACTTCAAAACCAGTTGCGAGAAGCGAATGTCTATTTGAAAATGTATGAGGTGAAAAATAAAAAGGTGATGTTCAAAAGTAAATTGTAAAACGCATATAAAAATATCCTTACCATATATACTAACAATGTCCCAAGAAGAATTAATATTACGTATTGCCGAGTTGGAGAAACAAAATGAACAACTCAAAAATGAACTTGAAGAAACGAAGGTTCATTTGAAAAAATATACTGCACCCGCCAGCAGTAAAAAGTATTATCAAAAACATAAGGAAGAACATAAGCAACGGGTTCGGGAATATCAAAAGCGTACGAATTACAAAAGTGAATCTAAACATATACCAAGTACTGAACAGCGAAAAGAGTACAATCGACGAGCATATTTGAAAAAGAAAGAAAATGAACGATTGGAAAAAGAAAAACAAGAGAGTCAAGAAAACATTTAAGTATTTTTTAGTTAGTATTAAAAACTACTTAGAGAATTATCTATATATATATATTATATAGAAAATGACAACCAAGTGTATCGGAAAAGATAGAAATGATAATCCCTGTCGTAATAAGGGTATTCAAGATACGAAATGCTGCAAAATTCATCAATATATGAAGGATTATACAGATGATATGTTGAACAATTTAAGTAAATGTTCAGGATGCAAAAAACAATATTACTTGATAGATGGAGTAAAAACTTGTGAGAACTGTAAGCAACGTGGAAAATCAAGTAAAGAAAAACAAAAAGAAACAAAAGTATTATGTAAAGCGGAGAATTGTACATTCAAGAAAAGTGACGAAAATGATTATTGTATGAAGCATCAAATCAATATATTTATCGATGAAACACTTGCTTTGGGAAAGAAGATGTGTAAAAACTATGTGCGTGGTTGTAAAACACAATTGGAAAATGATTATTCAAAATCGTCTTGTGAATCATGCTTAGAAAAGGACCGTGAGAGAGATAGAAAACGTCGTGGAGGTAATGCTTCAATGGAATTGGATGATACGCACCAATTTTGCGGTTCTTGTTGTAAAACTTGTACAAAAGATATGTTTGAAGGAGAGAAAGGTTCTACGAAGACATGTTCTGTATGTCGTGAACGTAATAAACTTCAAGATGAAAAACGCGATAAGGAACATCGTAACGCAGTTGCTCGTATCGCAGAACAAAAACCAGAACGCAAAGAAAAGAAACAAGAATGGAAAGAAAATAATTATGAAAAAGTGGCATTGACTACTATGAATTATCGGCAAAGACAAATCGAAAATGATGTGGATGGCTATTTGAAGAAAAATGCTGAAAATGCGAAGCAATGGCGGGAGAATAACCCCGAGAAAGTAGTAGACAATAACGAAAACAAGAAAAATAACATGAAAATTCATAAATCAAACTACAAACGAAGTGCGGAATATAAAAATTTGGCATTTGAATTGAATGATACTGATTTTGAACGATTAACAAATGAGAATTGTTATTATTGTAGTATCAAAGAAGAAAACCGATTAAATGGTATTGACCGCAAAGATTCTATCATTGGTTATACATTGGATAATTGCGTAAGTTGTTGCACTATGTGTAATTATGTGAAAGGGAGTTATGATGTAGATTATTTCTATAAAAAAATAGAACATATATTAACTTATAATGGAAATATTAAAGGTAATTATTGTTATGAATTGATGTGTGATATTTCAGGTGCAACCTATAGTCAATACAAGTATAGAGCAAGAAAAAAGGGGCTCGCATTTGATATAACAAAAGAACGGTATAATAAAATGAGACAAAGCCCTTGTTATATATGTGGAAAAGAGGGCAATCGTATCCATAATAACGGCATAGATAGAATAGATAACCAACAAGGATATACAATTACAAACATACAAGCTTGTTGTTCAGAATGTAACTATATGAAACGCGATTATGATATGAATGATTGGATCAGTAAGATGAGTAAAATTTATTACAATAAGATTCAAGGCAAAAAAGAAATAGTAGATATAAAAAGTACTGAAAATAGTAAAACAAAATCAAATAAGAGGATTATACAAAACAAACAGAAAAAAACAAAAGAAGAAATATGTGAGACTGCAAGAATTAAAAAGCAGAAACAAAGACAGGCGTTGCGTGAAAAATACGGCAATGAGGAATATAAGAAAATGAAAGCAAAAGAACTCTCAGAATATCGTGCGAAAAAGAAAGCATCATCAAGTTAAATTCAAAATAATATTAGAATTTAATATTATTTTGAATTTGTTGGTCCCCCCCATTTATTAGATACATATTATTATTATGTAGGTCCCCGTACATATTGATAGTGTTTATGTTCTATTAAAAATAATTAAGTGTATGATTTTTAATTATTTTTAGATGTTTTTGATAAGATATTTAATGAATTTTTAATTTATAGGTTCCTTTATGTTGTAGGTCCCTATCCCAGCACGATTCTAGGCACTCTATCTAATTACTATACGCTATTCCCGCCATGCCGGACATCACACGGAGCACGTTGTAGTTAACCGCGTACACTCTGACCTTGGCGGTGTTGGTGCCAGAGACGGTGTTGGAGGAAAGGACAAGCTGAAGGACAGCGTTGTCAATGCGGGAGAAGTTGCAACTTCCGGAAGGCTGGTGCTCCTCAGGGCGAAGGGCGAAGGAGTACACGTTGATACCAGCGTCAGGGGCGCGGGTGTGGTGCTGGAAGGGCTGGACGGTATCGAAGTAAGATCCCTCACGCTCGGAGAAGCGGTCCTGGCCGTTAAGCTGAAGCTTGGCGGTCACAACGGGATTCTCACCCCAGCAGTGCATGTCAAGGGCGGTCTCGGCAAGCACGAAGGTACCGGCATCGGAGAGAGCAGAGCCAAGGGTGGCGGCATCAACACCGGACACATCGGCGGCCTCGTTCATCTGGAACACACCACCAGAGATGACACCGTTATCACCAGAGGTGGCGTTGTCACCACCGAAGGCGTGGATGGCGTTAGGAAGAGCATCAATGGCATCAGTGTAGTTGAAGGGCTGGGCACCGAGGGTCTTGTAAAGAGTGGAACCACCCTCAAGAGAAGAGCAGTAATCCACGTTGGAATCAGGCTGCACAACCCACACAAGCTCCTTACAGGGGTGGTTGAAGTTCAGCTTGATCTTGTTGGAAGAGGAACCGACAGACTCGTCACCGGTGAACTGCACCTGCTCGATGAGGTACTCATGGGGGTTCTGGGCCATCTTGCGACGCTCATCGGTATCAAGGAAGATGTAGTCCACGTACAGAGAAGCGGCAACCAGAGACTGCTGGTAGGCGGCGGCAACGGACTTGGAAGCACCGGAGGCATCAGCCAGGGTGTTCACGGCCCAGAGGCACTCACCGATGGGGCGGAAATCGATGTTGATCTTCACCTCGTGGTATTGCAGAGCAATGAGGGGAAGAGCAAGTCCGGGGTTGCGGCAGTACCAGAACTGAAGGGGCACGTAAAGGGTGGTCTCGGGGAGGGCGTTGCGGGGAGCGCACACCTGAGAAGGGGCAGAAGTGGAGGCACAGGGGCCAGACACAGCGGCGAAGGTGGGGTCGGTGATGTAGGTAAGCTGGGTGGTGTTACCGATCATCTTGTAGTAGCCGGACTGCTGCTCCTTGGAAAGGGTCAGCTGGTTCCAGATGTGCATCCAGTCGCCATACTGGCGGTCGATGCGCTGGCCTCCAACCTCAATCTCCACCTGGGCGATGAGCTGCTCACCAACGAAGTCCAACCAACGGGCATAGACGTCACCACTGGCGACGTCCTGGTTGATCTCAGGAAGAGTCACCTGAAGGTAGGTGCGGTAGGCAAGATCACCATTACGGGAGATAGTGCAGGTCACGCGACGGCCGAAGTCAGCCTGTCCGGAGAAGGTCTGCTCGATGGACTCCATCGCGAAGTTGGTGTGGCGTCTGTAAGACACCTTCCAGAAAGTGATTTCAGGGGTTCCAGTTAGGAACACGTCTTGGGCGCCATAGGCGACAAGTTGCATAAGTCCTCCAGCCATTTTGGATTATATATACTATTACAAAAGAAAATAATTTTGGAAAAAACACATTATTTCATTTTTTTATTGTCGTTTCATTTTTCCTAAATTATATCTTGTATACACACCACAATTGTAGTTTACTTGGAAAAATTACAATTCGCACTGCTTACGGTAAGTATTTGTAATTTTGTATTTTACAATTGTAACCACAATACATCACAATTGTAAAATAGTTTTTTTTGAACTAAATATATACATATCAATTGTCTAGAAAGCAATGTTCAGTAGAATTGCTTATTATGAAGTGTTCTAAATAGTTTTCTTCAAATATTTCGCGTTTGTTTTCATGTTTTTTCGTAAAAATGTATTTGTCGTTTTGTTTTTTTATTGACCATCCTTTTTCTAAAGCATTCGATAAAAATAATAATTTTTGTATAGCTTTCGGTGTAAGGTTGGCTTTTTCTATATCAATTTGATTGGATAACATTGCCCATATATATGTCTCAATAGACTTATTTTTTTCTTTGTCTACGAGTTTTCCTCTTATTTTTGTTATCCCGTTTTCGTTTTGTCATCTTCTTTTTTGTTTTTCTCCTTTTTCCTTGTCCTCTCATCGGTACCATTCTACTTGGAACAACGGCTTGTGTAGGAATGCTTCTGAAGGTATTTGAAATATTAAATAGGTTATCGAATCCTTTCTTCAATATTTCAGTTTCACTCTGTTTGTTCTCTTCTTGTATAGCATCTTTCAACCCCAATAATCCGGTTGCTGCTTCGACTTCTTCTTCGGTCGGTTCAACCACTGTCATCTTGGTTTCTTTTAATGCGATTAACGCGTTTGCTGCTTGTATTACATCATCCAAATAAGCTTGTTGCTGCGGTGTCATCATTTCTTTTTCTTCTTCTAATTCTTCTTTCTCATTTTCATATAATTTTATCAACTCTTCTATGGCGCTTTCTTTTTCATCTTCGTTCGCATTATTTACGTCATCAATAATATTCAGTAATTTTTGTAATGCTGATACTTCATATAAATTAAGTGTTTCTTCTATCGGTGCATTACGCAAATCATCCTTCAAACCATATTTTTCCGCGAATTCAAAGCGATATGACAATATATTATTATGTGTTAAATTAGTATTTTCTATAGTAATGTTTGGATTAATGATTAGGTCAGTATATTCTTTTATAAAAGTCGCTATTTCGTTATTTAATTCGTTCTCATTTAAAAACGATTGTATATCATTTTCTTTTTTTTGTATCTCCTGTTTTAAAATATTGATACCATTTTGTAATAATTTAATTTGACTCCTAGATGCGGTTCCCGTGCTTTCTACTTTTATCATATTTGTAAATACCAATCGCAATAACGCATAATTCATACTCATTTTACCCAAACTGTCGCTCTTACGTTCATCAATTCCGTTTGTTGTTGAATACATAAATACATCCTGGTAAATCATCCGTTCTGTAAATACATTCGCGTTTTTAGAGGGATTATTTAATCTATTCATTAATGCTTCTGGAACAACGCCGCTTAATTGCTGTATTTTTTTTACTTCAATATTATCATTAAACAATGACTTCAATAAATAATTACTATCTACAATTGTAGTTGCGTTACTTACTATCAAATTGATAAGAATCTGCCCTATTTCATTATAAGAAATTATACGTGTTTGTAACATATCTAATGGTGGCAACGGTTGCTCTATTCCTTGAGCATTATACAAGGTATTTTGGTCTACGGATTTCAATATGTTTGATAAAATACCGAGATAAAATAGTCCCTTCGATTGGTTTAATGATTGTGATAAATACTCAATAATTGGGTTTATCTGATTATCACCAATGCTAATAGTGCGCTGATTTACCCAGGCATTTTTATTCATTTTATTGATTTTGTTTTTTAATATTTGACAGTAAGATAGATCTCCTTTGTATATAGTGTTTAATATGTTCTTTGTGTTGTTATAATGTAAGGCGAACACTTCATCGTTTCCTTTTCTTTTTGTTGTTAAAAAAGATTTATCTGATTTTATTTGGTTACAACATCTATGAGACCAAGCGTATTCTAAATTATGCTCTGGGGATATATTTTTTTTGTCAACAGATGCTTTGTATAGTTCTAACAATAAAGAACCTTGATATACGGGCAATATGTGCTCGCATTCCGGTGGAAAATCATTTACATTATCGTCTATTAACTTCAACCCACAAATATAGCAAGGTGTATTATTATCCCATTTCCCTATCACATTGACACATTGTGTAGTTGGACTACTAGGCTCCCACCAATCGCGGGCTGTTATGAATTTCATCTCTGGAAATTCAGTTTGTATTTTGTATATTTTTGTAAAAGCACGTCTGGCTTCTAAAGATATTAAATCATCCAATGAAAACACTTTTTTTGTATACAATTCTTGTGATTTAGATGGTCTACTGGATTCGGTGTCTGTTTCTATGAATGTATCAGCTTTCCTTTTTCTCGACATATACATTATTACATTATTTATATTATCCTTATTCTTAAAAATTAACATAAAAACACTCTCGTAGATATATCCAAAAATATCAAATATGTCTTCATCGAAAGTGACCAAAACATCAGTTCACACGATTGATGAAAAACATACGGAAATAATTAATGAAATTAATCATAACCACGAAACGGTTATACCTGAATTGTTAAAAGAAAAGAGTCGACTCAAAGATTATATACGCTCATTGAAAAAATCTCAAATAGATGACTATATGGAAACACGTGACCGGATTTATGCGATACAAGACGAAATTGCTGTTATGAAACAACAAAAAAAGGATTATTATCTCAACAATTCAAAATATATTTTTGACTATTTTGAACAAAAAAAACAAATCTCGGCAAATGAAACACCGAATCCACATTCAGAAGTAATTAATACATTCTTTAAAATCAAATCAAACACCTCCGATGCTGCTAATCCGCAAAGTGCCAAATACGTTAAATCTAAAAAATATTATCAAAATTATTGGAAAAATGTCTGTAATGATAATTATAACATGCAAGATTGTATAATTGCTTCAGATGTATGTCAAGTATGTAATAAAGGTGAAATGATCCCCCAAGACGAGGAAGGCATCCTAATTTGTAATAATCCTGAATGTGCGAAGTTCATCACGTATATTATCGATGGCGCCAAACCAAACAACAAGGACCCACCTAACGAAGTATCCTATACCGCTTATATTCGATTGAATCATTTCAAGGAAATTTTATCACAATTCCAAGCAAAAGAAACAACACAAATACCAGAAATAGTCATAGATGCGATTAAAGCGCGTATCAAAAAAGAGCGCATTGAAGATACGTCTACATTGAATTACAACAAAATGCGGGACATATTGCGTAAATTAGGTCTGAATAAGTATTTTGAACATATTCAATACATTAATTCTTTGTTTGGGATTAAACCACCTGTAATGAATGAGGAACTACACGAAACATTATGTGTGTTATTTATCGAAATTCAAAAACCTTGGGCTGTACATTGTCCAGCAAACCGAACTAACTTTTTCAATTATACATATACGTTGTACCAATTATGCAATTTGTTAGACCAGACTCAATATTTACCATATATTCCGATGATGAAAGACCGCGAAAAACAATTGGAACAAGATATGATTTGGAAAAAAGTATGTGATGATTTAGACTGGGTCTTTTGTCCAACTGTGTAATTTTATACATATGTAAAATCTATTTAGAATTATAATTATATTTTACACTACGATTATGCTATCTTGTGAAGAAAAAGAGTTTGTCAATCTTTCTTACAATAATACGAATGAATATCGCAAAGAAATAAGACGTATATTTTGTATGGACTCTTCTAATTATCCAGACATAGATGATTCTATTGATATTGAGAGCAAAGATGAGTTAGAATATGACGAAAAAACAATGTCTGTAGCATTAGACCGAATTTATGCAAACACCAAGGACCATCCAACATTCAAAGAAATATTTGAAAAATCGGCAGGATGTATGTTTTCTATCGACCCCGAAATTGGATTAGCGGTTTTGTGCAGTTATGACTATTTAGATGTCTTCATTCCGTGTTATAGAGAATATATGCTTACTGGTGTATTTGATACAACAAGCATATATTATGTAAATTTGTTTAACAAACTATATGAATAAATGATGATGAAATTTACTCTTCTTTATTAGCCTCTGCGTCAGCCTTCTTCTTGGCCTCTGCGTCAGCCTTCTTCTTGGCCTCTGCGTCAGCCTTCTTCTTGGCCTCTGCATCAGCCTTCTTCTTGGCCTCTGCGTCAGCCTTCTTCTTGGCCTCTGCGTCAGCCTTCTTCTTGGCCTCTGCGTCAGCCTTCTTCTTGGCCTCTGCATCAGCCTTCTTCTTCGCCTCTGCCTCTTCGTCAGCCTTCTTCTTGGCCTCTGCCTCAGCATCAGCCTTCTTCTTGGCCTCTGCCTCTTCGTCAGCCTTCTTCTTGGCCTCTGCCTCTTCGTCAGCCTTCTTCTTGGCCTCTGCCTCTTCGTCAGCCTTCTTCTTAGCCTCTGCCTCTTCGGCAGCCTTCTTCTTGGCCTCTGCCTCTGCGGCAGCCTTCTTCTTGGCTTCAGCCTCAGCGGCTTGTTTAGTGACGGCAACTTGACGAGCCGCGGCTTGTGCCTTCAAGTTTGTTCTGGGACGCATTAAAAAATTCATGATTATACATAATTAATATATAATATTCCTTACTAAATAGAATCTTGATTTAGTATTTATATAAACACAATTTTTATGTAAATAAAATGTATACTCTATATAAATAATGTCATCAACGAGAAATAAGAATTCTATTGGCGATTATCAGCATGAAATTCGTAGTTACACGAACGCATCTAATTACACGACATATGAGCAATCTGGAAAAGCGCCTACTAACCATTTCGCGGGAGACGGTTTACTAATGGGACGCATGGCTTCAGAAAATCTGTCAAGTAATGCATGTGACATTGAATCGCAATTGATGGGAATCGGGTCTACGAATTTAGTGAACCCCAAAAAACATGTTCAACCCAAAGTACACGATATAAAGTCGCTGAATATGATTGACCGACTTTCAATGGTGATCCCAGAACCGCTGGTCGTTGAGAAAAACCAACGCCCTTATCCTAAGAATTAAATCGCATTTTGGAAGTAACATTATGCATATTTTTAGGATGTTTTTTAAATGTTGAGTGTTTATGGTGAATCGCTTTCTTTTTATTCGATAATTCTTCTAAAGTTATATACTGAGAAGTATTATCAATCTGGTCTTCTTGAAATATGGTAGATTCTTGCTCGGAATTTGCATGTATATTTTGAACAATTTCCTCGGATTGGTCTTCTTGCTGAATCGGCGATGATTCGTCAAACTGGTTTTGCTCATGTAAATATTCTTGTATTTTATCTGATAAAGCGGTTTGTAAGTCACAGTCAGTTCGTTCAGGTAAACTATCGCACTGCGTAAATGATATATGTAAATATTCTTGCATGGGCTCGATCATATTATCAATAATTTTTACAGGCAAGTCAATATGGGCCATAATTAATTGTACGGATTCCATGACTATTTTTGGTTATTTGATAGTTTTCATAAAAAGTATTTAATTGTTTTTATGAAAAAATGTTATTTGTAATAAGTGTAATACATTATTGTTATACTGGTCTAATGAAAGATTCTTGTGATTGACTTTGTCCCATAGGCATTTGGGGTGGGTATCCAGTAGACATCCCCGATGTCAATGATTGTTTGATTTGGTCTATTTTTGCTTGATAAGATGGGTCGTCTTTCGCAATGGCGCGACCGATTATTTCTGGGTTTTTTCCTAAGATAGCAATTGCTCCGTGAGGATATTTGGATGGGTCAAAACCAAGCTGTCTCTCCATTTCCTTATCCACTGCTAGAATATCATCCAATTCCATTTCAGTGTGAAAAACATTATCCTTGAAGTTGAAATATAGATGAGCAACTTGTTTGAATGGTTGGTCTCCAATCTCCATATCCATAGAAAACTTACCTAGATATTTGTAGTCCGCAATTTGGTCTTTGTCTAGATGAGTTAGTTTTTCAGGAGGACGATGAACTGTGAATTCCTCGTTATAAGGTTCAAACCAATCTTGATAGGTACTGCTTAAATATGTAGATAACCCGGACAACGCTCTTGACGCTGATCCAGTTACGTCGGTATCACACATATTCGGCATCTTTGGCATAGAAGGAATCATTCCTCGTGCATTGCTGAACATATTCTTCAAATCTTCTCCCATTCTTGCCATAGTCATTTGGGGATTCAATTCATCATATAGTTTTTGTCTTTCTGCTAGTAGTGGTAAAATGGGGAGAAGTTTTTGTAGGATTTCGTGTTGTTGGGTATTTTGTTCGATTTCAGCGATTTCTTTTTTAAGTTTATCGCGTTGAGATTCTTGTTCCTTCTCTTTCGCATCAGTTTCTTTACTTACCTTGGTTAATTCCTTGTCTTGTTTTTCGATCTCTGTATCTAACTTGTGTTTTTGTAACAATACCGGAAGTATCTCCAACAATTTTTGAATATTTTCTTGTTTCTGTATGTCAGAATCGATATCATCTTCTTCTTTTTTGGTTTTGTCTATGAGTGTTTGTAATGCTGCTGCTGCTTTGCTTGCGTCAGGTTTGATTTTTTCAGGTAGTTTTGCGGATTTATCCAGTTCAGGTGTTGCTTCTGCTTCTGGTTCTAACTCTGCTTCAGATTCTAACTCTGCTTCTGATTCTAACTCTGCTTCTGATTCTAACTCTGCTTCTGATTCTAACTCTGCTTCTGATTCTAACTCTGCTTCTGATTCTAACTCTGCTTCTGATTCTAACTCTGCTTCAGGTTTTTCTTCAGGTTCAGGTGCTGCTTCTGGTTCAGATTGTTTTGCTTCTGGTGATGGTGGTGGTGGTGGTGGTATATATTCCCCGCAAGCATTGGTTAAATCTTGAAATTTTTTGGTAGCTAGGTCTACGCAATCAGGATTTTTATCAGGATGGAATGTCATCCGTCCTTCATTTGTGGGTTTACGTTCACCATTCTTTTCTTGACAGTGTTTGTTTAGGTCTATTTCATGTTCCTGAGCTTTACATGGTGGTGCTGGTGGGAAATTTTCTAGTGGTGTAGATGCTTTATTTTCGATAACGTCCTCACTTGCTTGAGAAACTGGTGGAGGTAATTGTTCGTTTTCAACAATGGGAATTATAGTGGTTTGACCACTCGGTTTACTACTTGCACTTATTTCTGTGTAATTTTTTTTCTCTTCTTCAATTGCTTCGTCAATACGGTCTAATACTGAACTCTTAGATGGCTGTTTATTTTCGGTACCTTTGTTGTCTTTTTCTTGTTTTTGCTTTTTTAAATCATTATATTTACTTTGAATCGGGTCTAATATTTGCTCAGCAATTGCTTTTTCTAAATTAGATTTCGTTTCTTTATCCATTGTATTACTCATTGTTTATGAATCAAGTATAACATATACAAACAAATTACTTTATGTAGGTAATTTGTTTTCCAATAATTCTAGTTATACAAATTTTAACTCAAGCGCGTCTTTTCGTTTTTCTTTGTTTGGTCTTGCGACGATTTTTACGAGTTTTCTTTCCGCCTTGTGTTTTAGATTTTTCAGATACATAGTTCTCTATAAATTTTTTTAATAATTCTATGTTTTGTTTGATAAATATCGGTTGTATATCATCGTTTGCATGCTTACTGCTAATATTGGTTTTTATTTTAGCTAGATTTGTAGTGAGACCTTTGTTATTTATATGTTGTATAAATGCTTGTAATTTACCGTCTATTCGAACAAAGTCTTTTGAAAATGATTTTTTTTCATTATAATGATTGGTTGTTAATCTCTTGCCGATGTTCTCGAAATCTGCTATTATAGTGGTTGCTTCCTTCGTATTTTCATCTGCGTTTTTGCATTTTAATGTATCTACTGGACATTTGCCCTTCACTAACTCACTAGTATGACATCCTTCTATGTAATTAAAACCGTCTTTCTTTTTGAAGTCATTTATAAATGTAGAAACGTCGTTTATAAAATTAGTTTCTATATCCCCCGGTAGTTTATCATTTATCAGTGTCCCCAGATAATAGTTTATTCCTTCAATCGCATCTACGGTATGACTATGTTTCGCATTGTAACTTCCTTCACCGTACCCAAAGATACCTTCACTTAAAGGTGCTTCATATTTACCAAAAGTGAATGGATATAAACGACATAAAACATTCTCAAAAATATTTTGTAAATTTGTATTGTTCTCTTCGCCAATTGTCTTGATTATTGTATCTTTTATAAATCCAGTGTTCCACGACTTGATGATATCTGATTTTAACTTATGAATTGTATCTGCAATGTCTGGATTTCGAACCGTAGCATCTTTTACTTTGGCTTGTAAAGCGGCAATATTCGCAATAAATTCTACTTTGGTTTCATCGTCTTCTTCTATCCTTTCAGTAATTGCTGTCACATCTAAATCATCTTCTAGTTCGTCTTCTTCCGTTTTTCGTGCCTCTTCTTCCGTTTTTCGTGCCTCTTCTTCAGTTTTTCGTGCCTCTTCTTCCGCTTTTCGTGCCTCTTCTTCCACCTTTTTCTTAGCATCTTCTTCCGCTTTTCGTGCCTCTTCTTCCACCGCCTTTGTCTTAGCATCTTCTTCCGCACGTAAACGTGCTTCATGTGCTAACCTGTCTATCTTTGTTTCTAATTCTTTACTTAGGTCATCTGAAGGAGCAGTTACACTACTATCTATATAACTATCACTCACCTCTTCTAAGTCTTCAACTACCAAATCGTCCATATTTATTTGCGCCTTTTCATGCATAAAATCTGGCGAAGTAATTTCTTCATCATATGACATAGGACCACGAGACGCGTCATCTAAATCCACTTCGCCCGACTGTTGTTCGTCAGATATACTGGGAGCGAGTGTTGTAGAACTCAACAAATCTTTATCGTCAAGTGTTGTAATTTCGGGAATGTGATAAATCACAGGTAAATTCTCGTCAATACAAAATTTGTTATCAGATTCATTTTTTTCCTTTACAGTAGTTGCATACTGAATAACATCTTTATCTACCTTTATAATAATCTCAAGTAATTTACCTTGTTCAAAATCGTTGGAAATGGTTAACTTATTCTTGTATGGTGTATATACTCCTTCTGATGCCATTGAACTATCATCAAGTAATTTCATTGTATTCACAACAAAGCTATTATCACTGCAGAAATCAATCAAAATAGAATATTTCCTGTCTGGGTAGTCAATTAGTTTTTGAACCAATTCATCTGTAAGTTTTTCACTCAACGCATCTTCTAGTGATTTTCTACCCCCGACTTGCGATGTGTTTTTAAAAGTAGTATTTTTTTGTTTTCTTCCGGTACGCTTTTTCTGTTTTTGGGTATATCTTTTCTTTCTTTTTGGTGGCATTACTCCTTATATTATACACATACATAAGTTATCGTCTATATCATAACTTATTTATGAACTATTGCTAAATTTACTTTTTGGAAGTCTTTCTCTTGTTCTTGTTATTGCGTCTGGTTCTACGCTTCTTTTGGGTCTTGCGTTTCTTTTTGCCTCCAGCCATAACAGCACCACGGGA
>Ga0233436_1000862_pt1 | contig 29144 bp, 26 predicted proteins | sample SI_122_August201_2_FD_182723 | JGI IMG/M metagenome (GOLD analysis project Ga0233436, IMG submission 182723) | Seawater microbial communities from Saanich Inlet, British Columbia, Canada - SI_122_August2016_150_MG | ecosystem: Environmental > Aquatic > Marine > Inlet | place: Canada: British... | reverse complement strand
TACCTGAAGAGACAACCTGCAATATCTGTCATACAGCCAATCTTGATACTGCGAATGTCAACATTGGCGGTCATCTGGGGTTTGGTGAAAACTGTATAGATTGTCATCAATCCACCCAATGGCAGGAAATCATATTTGATCATTCAACAACTGATTTCCCACTTATTGATTCCCATGATGGACCATTATGCGGTGATTGTCATGATGTTGGTGTTCCTCCCACGGTTTGTGAGAGTTGTCATTTTGAAGAATTTGTAGCAACAGAGAACCCAGATCATCAAACACAGATATTCCTTTCATCGGATTGTGAGTTTTGTCATTCTGCTGTGAACTGGTTGGATATTATCTATGACCATGGTTTACCAGAACAGGCGGCTTGTTCAACATGTCATGATGCCGATTTACAGATAGCGAATACAAATGTTACCGATCATTTAGGATTCCCATCAGATTGCACAGTGTGCCATCTGGCAACAAATTGGACTGAAATTACCTTTGATCATTCCCAAACAGAATTTCCACTGGATGGCGCCCATCAGTCATCAGAATGTAGTAATTGTCATGTGGAAGGATATGTTGATTTACCAACGGATTGTGGGTATTGCCATCTTGATGAATATAATCAAACACAGAACCCAAATCATCTTACGGCAATTTATCCCCTTGCTGAATGTGAGAGCTGTCATAATGCCGAAGCATGGGCTCCAGATATCTATAGCCATCTCCCAGATGTTGAATCCTGTAATATATGTCACCTGGCAGATTTAATCGACGCCAATACAACTATTTTGGGACACTCCGAACTTCCTAATAATTGTACATTGTGTCACGCAACTGAGTTATGGGATGATTTGAGTCCTTTTGACCATTCATTAACTGCTTTTGAACTTGAAGGCAGTCATTTAGAAGTAGATTGCTTAATCTGTCATGATTCGGGATTTTCCTTAACTGCGACTGAATGTTATGTCTGCCATACGGCTGAATACGATAACACCACTGAGCCTATTCATATTACGCAAATATATCCTGCTGATGATTGCGAATACTGCCATTCAGCAGTTGATTGGCTGCCTGAAATATTTGATCATTTGATGCCAGTCTCCACTTCTTGCAGTGTATGTCATTTAACGGAGTGGGACGGGGCGAATCTCACAGTCCCAAATCATGAGTCATATGGTGATCTATGTGAAATATGCCATACACCAGACAACTGGGAAGCCGAGGTTGATCATAGCTTTGAGAATACCGGTTTCGAGTTGGAAGGTCTCCATCTGGCAGTATCCTGCAATGGCTGTCATCCAAATGGATTGGGAAATAATGGTGAAGTTCGAGATTGCGCATCATCAGACTGTCATATTACTGATTATGACAATTCAAATGAGAATCATCACTATAATGTACCATCTGGAGGATTCCCATCTAATTATTGTGAGTTATGTCATAATGCTGTAAATGAAAATTTTTCACCCTCAATATTTATTCATGAGTTGAATAATGATGATTGTAATTTCTGTCATCAATTTGATTACGACAACGCCATTCAGCCGAATCATTCACCCATTGGTTATGTAGACGATTGTTCCACATGCCATGAGACTGTAGCGTGGCAGGGTGTTGATCCCCATGCGATTTCAGGAACTGATTGCAGCGACTGCCATAATTATTCTGGCAATTATAACGATCCCGTCCCGAACATTGACCATAACTCGGCACCAAAACTTGGAAACTCTATAGATAATTGTGAGATATGTCATACCAGTACAAATAGTTGGTCATCCTTAAACTTTGGTGCTTCACGGCATGACGGTAGTATTTATCAAATCTATTTTGATATCTATTCAAATGACCATCAGGGCGAATGGGATAATAGCTGCACAAATAATTGTCATGTCAATGGTGATTTTGATAGCTATTCATGTTATGAAGGATGTCATGAGCATTCTCAAACGGGAATGTTGAATGAACATTGTGAGGATGGTCCCTGTGCAAATTGTTCAGGAAGCAATGGCTACTGGAATATAGGGTTTATAAACTACACTAACGGCTCATGGACCAATCCAGCTACATTTGTTCAATGTTACGGCTGTCATCCAGATGGAGATAAAGATGGACCTTGCGGAGATGATTAAAGGTCAGGCAACATGATAGAAAGGAGAATTTCAATAAATTCTAGATGGGTTTTATTTTTATTTATACTGGTTGTTTGTAGTACAATGATTCAATCCCAAGTTAAAGAAGTGGTTGGAAAAGTTACCTATGTTACCGATAATGAATTCTATGTTGATATTGGCAAATCCAAGGGTTTGATAATTGATCAGAGGGTCGATGTTCTAAAGGATAATAGCCCATTTGTCTCAGGAGTAATCATCCATATATCATCAAATTCTGCTATATGTACCTTTGAAGGAGAAATCGCTCCGGTGATTGGCTATACAGTCAGGGTGGTTATTAAGGATAGTGCAAAGATCCCTGAAATAAAAGAAATAAAATCAGACATGATGCCAGATAGCGCTGACATCAAACCTGAAGGAGTTTCTACTCAGTCGCAGATTAGCGGAAATATTTCCTACCATATATCACGCGCTGAGGGTAATAATGGAAACGAATATCTCCGTCATAATTCATTAATTTCAGTCCATGGACGAAATATTTATAATACGCCATTTTCCGTATCAGTTTTTGGTTCATTGAATGGAGATGCTGAGAATTTTGAGTTAAACCCACAGATCCATCAGGTTGGTTTAGAGTACATTCAAAAAGAAGGACTGTGGCAGTTTTCAGCAGGCAGGATGGTTGGTATGACATCGGGTCAAACATCCAGGGTGGATGGAATCCAGGTATCCAGAAAAATTCGTTCAGGAGTAGTGAAAGCTTCTGTTGGGTCCTGGGAAAATGAAAGCGGTTCAAAAATGTATCGTGGTTTACTATCAATAAATTGGAAGCCGAATTTTTTGTCAGGATATACCTTAAACGCCGATATTACTACCCAGGATAATGCTAGTGGCTCTGAATCTTTAGCATCTATTTATATTAGGTCAAATCCTGCAAAAAAACTCAGTTGGATGACGGTAAATACGGTAAACCTCTCTGGTAATCAGGGAAAGCAATCAGCCTGGCGCCAGGCTACTTTTGGTCTGCAGTGGCAGATGACCAAAAGGTGGTTTTCCACTATCCATTATAATTTTGATAACTATTTCACCCCAATTACTTTGAATGAAAATAAACTGGAATCAATATCGATTAATACAAGATTCCAATATTCAATTCGAAATTATTTATCGTTTTCTCAGAGCTTATACAAAAATATAGATGGCTACGAATCACAGAATTCCAGCGTGATGGCAGGATACAGGGGTTTATTTAATAAACCATTGAATCTCCAGGCCTCAGTAGATTATTTATCCAGCAATTTTTATGAGACCTCACGATTTTATATTCATTCTGACTATTATATTAACAAATGGCAATTCAAAATCGCTGATGCGGTTATCAGTCAAAAATTCAAAACCGATGAGTCAACTCAAAATATAAATATTGTTTCATTTGAGTTATCCAGAAAGATTGGTACTCGAATCAGCACAGGAATATTTACAGAACTTAATTGTTCAGATGGTGAATGCAGTAATCACTCCACTGTTAATTGCCTGGTTAGTTTTTAATCCTAGGTTGATGCCAGGTAAAATTGAGGAAATCCTGTAAAAACAGCTTAACATCCAATAAACATCAATTCATTTCATAATCAGGTTAAAATGCTTGAGGTAATGAAACAGCCCAAAATCAGCACATAGCCAAATATTTAATTTTTCAAGGAATCGATTCTCCCTAAATTTGACGATGATTATTCATCTCATATCCAGCCCGAGGAATGTATCCACAGCATTGATGTACTCTTTTGCACAGAGGAAAGATACCATTGTAATGGACGAACCCTTTTATGCATATTATTTGAAAAATTGCCAGTTGGAGCATCCCGGAATGGATCGTATAATTGAAAATTGTGAGACTGATCCGGAAAAAATAATTCACGATATTTTAAAATATAAAAATTCGAAGAAAAATCTTTTTATCAAAAATATGGCTCATCATATTGCCAATCTGGATATTGATTTCATAGCAGAAATGAAAAATATCTTCTTTATCCGAAATCCTTTACAGCTGATAACATCATTTGCAAAGATCATTGCCAATCCAGGTTCGGATGATATCGGCATAGAAACGATTTACCAAATTTATTCACAATATAAAGATGATCAATCTGTAGTTCTTGATTCCGGTGAGTTATTAAAGGATCCACCTATTATTTTAAGGAAATTATGTGGTGACCTGAAAATACCGTTTGATGAATCCATGATCAGCTGGCAGATAGGTCCCAAACCATATGATGGTATCTGGGCGGAATACTGGTATGAGAATGTCCATAAATCCACTGGATTTACTAAGCAGAGAGCAACGGAAAGAATCCTTGCTGACAGGTATTTACCGCTTTACGAATCTGTCCTACCATTTTACGATGAATTGTTTAAACACTCAATAAAAGCATAATTATGTTACAAAAATATAATCCAAAAAATGAAAACATCCATATCTATGTAGGAGGCGAACTGCTTCCCAGAGATCAGGCAAAAGTATCTGTTTTTGACAGTTCCGTTCAAGGCGGTGATGCTGTTTGGGAAGGACTCAGGATATATAATGGTGGAATATTCTGTCTTGATCTGCATCTTGATCGCTTATTCGCCTCGGCAAAGGCATTGGCATTTGAGCATATCCCTTCCCGTGAGATCATCATTCAGGCAATCACTCAAACGCTAAAGAAAAACGGAATGTATGATGACGCCCATATCAGGTTAACACTTACCCGTGGTGAAAAGGTGACATCCAGTATGGACCCCAGGGTAAATACAAAAGGCAGTTGTCTTATTGTGCTTGCCGAGTGGAAACCACTGGTATATGACAATGAAAAAGGTATTAGGGTGATATCTTCATCCATAAGGAGGAATTCACCTCAGTTTTTGGATTCTAAAATACATCATGCCAATTTATTAAATAATATCCAGGCCAAAATTCAGGCAAATTTTTCAGGTGTGGATGCCGCTATTATGCTTGATGACGACGGGTTTGTATCTGAACTAAACGATACCAATCTTTTCCTTGTCAAGGGAGAAACCCTGTTTACACCACATGCTGATTCCTGCCTGCATGGGATTACAAGGGGGTTGGTTATTCAAATTGCTGAGTCAGTAAATATTCATGTAATTGAAAGAAATCTCAGTTTAACTGAATTTTATACGGCAGATGAAGTATTTGCAACTGGAACAATGGGTGAATTAACACCTGTTGTTGAGATCGACGGAAGGAAAATTGAAAATTTAACAGGCTCTAATGTGATGGAAAATCTCATGACGGCGTTTAAAGAATTAATATCAGAAAAATGCTATAAACTAAACTATTAAATTTCAAGGCAAAACCATATGAATATTGATCTCATAAAATTATATAACCGAGCCATTTTCCTGGCGATCCTGACCATTGTCTTTAATATAGTAGAAGGATTGGTATCCATCTATTTTGGATTAAAGGATGAAACATTAACATTATTTGGTTTTGGAGTTGATAGTTTTATTGAAACCATTTCAGCGTTTGGTGTACTGGTGATGATTTATCGTATTCGAGCGAACCCAAAAAGTGAACGAGGTATATTTGAAATCACAGCGTTACGAATTACCGGGTGGTGCTTTTTTGGTTTGGCCGCCGTATTAACTATCTCTGCTTTATTGAATATATATCACGGCGTTCAACCGGAGTCAACATTTGCAGGAGTTGTCATTGCATCAATTTCTATACTGACCATGTGGTTTTTAATATCAACAAAGATATCGGTAGGCAAGAAATTGGATTCTGATGCGATTATATCAGATGCAAAATGCAATCAGGTTTGTTTATATATGTCCCTGGTGCTGTTGGTTACCAGTGGGATGTATGAATACTTCAAGATCCCTCACATGGATATACTTGGTGTGGCTGGGTTGGTTTATTTCTCGATAAAAGAGGGCAGAGAGGCATTTGATAAAGCGCGGGGGATTGATACTTGCTGTAGTTCAGATACTTGTGATAATTAAAAATAAAATTTCGAAAATTGTCACATAATCAATCTGATTTTACACTGGGAAACAATGAGAATTCATTCATAATTAAAATTAATTAAATTTTTTAAAAAAAAAGACTAAACATTTCAAAAAACCTGCCGATACTTATAATAATATGATTCAAGCATTCGCAAATATCCTATTCTATCATGAGTTTATACCTCAGAGAACGACTGCATTAAAAGATACAGCTGAAAACAAACAAGAAAAATCAGTACCTAATAAGAAAGATGCAATTGTCAATATTTCGTCTGAAGGACGAGAATTATTAAAAAACGCCCAGATTGAGCAGAAAATTGAATCAAAAAGTGATACCAATAAATTAGAAAATGAACTCAGCAAAGAAGAACAGAAACAAGTAGAAGAACTCAAAGCACGGGATGTTGAAGTCAGGGCTCATGAGCAGGCTCATTTACGAGCAGCCGGAAAATATGCCGCCAGTGGGACCAAATTTGAATATTCCAAAGGTCCGGATGGAAAACAATATGTTGTTGGGGGACATGTTGACATTGACACTTCTGAAATACCCAATGATCCAGAAGCAACAATTCAGAAAGCACAGGTGATTATCAAAGCGGCAAATGCGCCGATGACTCCATCTTCAAAAGACAAACAGATAGCCGCTCAGGCAGCCCAAATGGAAGCAAAAGCCCATACTGAATCAATCAACCAGAACAAAGATGAGGGAGCAGTCATACCAGAATATCCCAATTCAGTTGCTCCACCGCAAACTGCAGCAAATCCATATACTCAATCAATAAATGCTGCAGCTCAAAGTATCATGAACTTCATGATCTGATATCAATCCAAATAAAAATATTTTCTTCCGCATTCTTTATTATCCCTGTTAAAACATTTCAAATTGAAAATTCTGTTTTAGAAAACTAACAGTATTTGATATTGGAGCAAAACCATAATAATTAGTCAACCACCAGCATTTAAGCTGCTGTCCGTTTTCTCGAATTCCCTTTTTTAATAATGCTTTATGATGGTTAATCTTATATAATAGAATTAACATGACTTTTGTTATATAAGGAGTAGTCTTTGGAAAAATCAAAGCCAAAAATCACTGGTATAGGCGGTATCTTTTTTAAATCAAGTAATCCGGAAAAAATAAAAAATTGGTATGCCGACCACCTGGGTTTCAATACTGATGAATATGGTGTAATGTTTAAATTCAGAAAAGATGAAAATCCGCAGAAGACCGCATATCTGCAATGGTCCCCCTTTAACAATAACACTGAATATTTCAAACCATCAGAAAAAGAATTTATGATTAATTATCGAGTTGAAAATATTGATGGCCTGGTTGAAAATTTGATTGAGAAGGGTGTGGATTTGATTGGCAAAGTCCAATCTTTTGAATATGGCAAGTTTGCTCATATTATGGACCCTGAAGGGAATAAGATCGAGCTTTGGGAACCGATTGATGACTCATTTGACTCAGAGGAAAAATAGAATGACTAAAAATAAATATCAATCGATTTATAAAACTACCAATATAAACGGCAAGAGTATTTCAATTTTCTCTGCATTAATTTTATTATCAGCCATTTTTTCCTATAACTGGGTTGGAATCTTAATTAGTACGCTGATAATATGTTCTGGTTTGACAGAATTATATGGCAGAAAGCTTTTGATGGCAAAAAATCCGTTGGCAGCCATTCTATTACCAGCCAGTCAGTTTGGATTGGTATTAATCATATGGATTTACTCTACTATACAATATATGGCTTTTGATGCGGTGGAGGCGATGACAATGTTATCACCACAATCTTTGGATATGGTCAGGCTGATGGTTGCAAATGAGGAAGAATTTGTATCTCTTGTTGGTACAATATGGCATACAACATATATCGTCGCCATGTTAGTTACAGCTGTATATCAGGGCGGATTGGGGATTTACTATTACAAGGGAAGTCGTTATCTGCTCGCCAATCCTGAAGAATAAATTAGTTTTGACAGGGTTATTATGGCTGACAGCTCCTGCAACTGAAAATCAACAAATTAGTGTCATAAGTTAGTATTTAATTTGGCTCATAACTGAGTTGAATGAGGGCTATCTCATTGTATCGCTGAAAAAAAGCAGAGGGTATAAAACTTCCTGGGTCATCTGGGAGAATATTCTTATCTCCGTTTAAATTTTCAACCCGGTAAGTGATAATTACCTTAAAATCATTTTTTTTCACTGTAAAAGACGTAGAAATATTTGCGTCTTCCCTTGCCGCAAGTTCATTCACTCCACCAGGAATAAATTGCCTTCCTTCTGAGAAATATTGATAGAATAATGTGAGAGATTTCCAGTTAAGTTTTAGAGATGCAGTGCTCTTTGTTTCAGGTTTAAATGGAAATATTCGTGAGTCATTCAGATTGAGATAGGTGTGATTAAATGATAAGATTAATAAATCATGATATGTTCTATGAGATAGTCCTATATGAAATCCTGAAATTTCAGCCTGATCTGTCTGTACCGGAATTGGGGGAGAGGACGGCGGGTTTATATAATAGGATTTGTTGAAATACTGATTTTTAAAAATATCTGCCTCTGCAGATATTGACGTTGGAATATCACCTGAAAATATCAGTTCTGAGGTAACTCCCAAATTATAATCGTTTAGAATCTCCAACTTCAATTCATTGCCGCGATATGCATGGATAGGTGTCACTTCAATATTGAAGATGTCCCTTAAGATTGGTAGTCTCATATCTTTACTCATTGTGGAAAATATTGTATAGGAGAATTGTTTATATCGGCCTTCAGCACTAATGCCAATTTTCCTGGTTCGGATTTTGTAATTCGATTTCCATAGCGATGTATCTATGCTTGAACCGCTGTATGGAGGGAATAAATCATGCTCATCAAATTTTGATAACTCTGTTTGACCTTCTTCAAATCTATATCCAGATTCAATGGATATTCGATCGATCATTGGGGAAATATTATAAGAATGGAATTTTAGGGTAAGGGCAAGAGCGGATGATTCTCTGAAAATATCAACATCAGTATTTCGAATATACACAGTATCGATGTTGTAATTTGATGATCCAATAAAGTCCTGAGATGATTTTGAAAGAAGGACTGCAGCAGTAATGTCATTCCAATTGATAGATTTGACGAATCTGAAACCCTGATTTTTATCTCGGGAATTCTGTCCCATAGAGGAGACCTCCCAATATGAATCACTGTTTGAATCGCGCCTGTCAGTCCATTGAAATGTCCAGTTTTCCCCGGCAAATGGAATCCTGCCAACATACTGAATAGAAGTCTGGCTGGTGCTATCAGCAATAAAACCGTCTGAAGCATTTGTATTCAATTTATGCGATTGTGTAAAGTGTCTTACAAACAGGTCACCACATGAAAAATGATTGGATAAGGCAAGTGTTGAATATTTGTTGACATGATTTGTAGTAAGTGTAACCGGTCTGTCTTTCCTTGAAAACTGGTAAGAGAGGCCAATATATTTTGTGGCAAAACCCATATTGTAATAGCGATCACGGTCAAGCCGGTATATTGAACTTCCGCCATATTTCATTCCAAATGTATTTTTATTGATGGGTTTCGATTTCAGGTTAAGCACGCCGCCAAAATAGCCTGATCCCATGAGGATGGATCCGCCGCCTTTGATGACCTCAACACCTTCCATTTCATAGAGATTGATTGAAGATAAATCAGCATTCCCATAATACGGCGTGTTCATCAGGACACCATCCACAAAGACACCAACTTCATTTGAATTTGATCCGCGGATACTAATAGTTTCTCTACCACTTAAATCCCGGGAGATTATGATTGAGCTTTTATCGCTTAATGTCTGTTCAAGATTTCTAAATCCAGATTCTGTGATATCGGTATTACTTATTTTTATAATACTGGATTTTACTTCCTGTCCTGAGAGATTTCCTTCTCCGCTTATTGATAAGACCGGGGCCTGCAGGCTGGATTCAATAAGATGAATTTGTAGAATTTTGGACTCTGAAAGGGTCACTGATTGTGTTTCATAACCAATGTGGGAAAATGATAATTCGATGGGCAGGTCGCCTGAAACAGTAAAATTAAAATAGCCGTTTTTATCAGAATTTGTACCGATTGTATCAGGGGGACAATAAGCCGAAATATTTACATCAGGAAGGAATATGTCTGATCGTGAATCCTGTATATATCCGCTTACCTGGATATTACTAGAATAAAGAACTCCTGTTAATATAATGATAATTGATAGAATATATCTCGGTAAGATCATAAATATTGTGATTATTTTATGGAATCACTTTGACTTCTTCTCCATATCCTTGATGGACTTATCTAATTTTTCCAATCTCAATTTTTTAGAATTAATTCTTTCTTCAACTTCAGCTTTTTTATCACCCTTGGTGATTTCCAGCAGTTTTTGCTTCCAGTCATCCTGTCCATATTGATTTGGTTTGGATATATTTTCCAGATAATGTTCATCACGATATATTGAGTCAAGCAATCGTTCTCTCTGCTCCTTACGGGTGACTATTACATTGGAAAGGTTCTTTTTCCATTCCAGGTGTTTAGTCTGCATTTCCGCTCTTCCCACCCTGAAAATTCGGTCACAAGTATCATGAAAGCGACCCCATATTTTGTCGCTGAATTTCCATGGTACAGGTCCAGTTTCCTTCCACTTTTTTTGAAGTTCTTTTGCTGCATCCATTGATTTTGAAATATCACCGGTAAGAGATAATTCTTCAACCTGTTTGCATAATTCCTCTTTGATTTCAAGGTTTTTGTAGAATCCCTTTTCTGTCTCTTCACGATAAACCTTTAAGCGTTTTTCAAAAATATTTAATGAGCTTGTGAATCGACTTTTTATAGCTTCAGATATTTCATCAGGAAGGTCACCGACTTCATCCCATTTTTCCTGCAATGATTTAAACTTTGCCTCAGTGGTATCGAAGTATTTTGTGTATCTAAGTTTTTCAGCCTTTTTACACAGTGCTTCTTTGAGCTTAAGATTTTCCCTCCACTCAGGATTTAGTTCATCATAATATTTCTCTCGGTTATTAAAAAAGGTATCTGCTGCCGATCGGAATCGTTTCCAAACCATATCAGATTTTTCACGGGGTATAAAACCGATTTTTTTCCATTTGGATTGCAGTTCCTTATATGTCTCAGCTGTTTCCTTCCAATCTGTCGATTCAATCAAAGCTTCGGCTTGACGACAGAGATCTTCTTTTTGGGCAAGGTTTTCTAATTTCTGCTGATCGCGAAATTCATTTCTTCTTTGAAAGAACGAGTTGGCACCTAATTGAAATCTTTTCCAAATTGCATCAGACATTTCATTGGGTACATAACCAATATTTTTCCATTCAGTTTGCAATTCTTTTATTCGGGTCTCTGTTTTATCCCATTCATCAGATTCGTAAATCGACTCAATTTCCACACATAAAAGTTCTTTTTTATCTAACAGAGATTGCCATTCATTTTCCCGGGATTTAAAATATATTTTGCGATTATTGTAAAATGTATTCAGTGCCAGACGGAATCTTTTCCAGATGTCATCTTTGAGATTCATCTGGACATGTCCAATTGTCTTCCATTCTTCCTGCAGTTTATTTATTTCAGTCTCAGCCTTTTTCCAATTTTCCGGGTTGGTGAGGGCTTCAGCATTGACACATAATTCTTCTTTCTTTTTCAGATTTGAAACTAATTCTTCCTGATGTTCTTCAAAATATTGAGTTCTTCTTAGATAAAAGCGATCAATGGCTGCCTGAAACCTTTTCCAAATTGCATCAGAATCCCCCATCGGTACAGCCCCGACTTTTTTCCAATCCTGTTCAAGCTGTGATAGTTTATCTTCAGCATCCGGCCAATCATCTGATTCGCAAATAACCTCTGCCTCCTCGCAAAACTTTTCCTTGAGCTGCAAATTTTGAACTTTTAGATGCTCAAGTTGAGAAAAGTATTCATTCCTGTTCTGATAGTGCGTATTTATGGCAAGCTGAAATCTATCCCAGATTGATTTTGAGATATTGCCTGGAACAGGACCGGTCTTTTTCCACTTTTTTTCCAAATCAATAAGCTTGTCACCTGATACCTTCCAATCTTTGGACAAACTAACTTCCTCTGCTTCCAGACATATTTTTTCTTTGAGGATTAGATTTTGTTCCATTTCATGCTGATGATACAAGTCATATTGTTTATGCAATGACTCTATTGCTGCTTCAAACTTTGATTCAATTGCCGGTTTCTGCCTGGGAGGTACATCACCGCAAAGATTCCATTTATCCTGAAATCCTATTATAATGCTTTCAATTGCATTAATATTGTCATCTGAAACTGGAGCTTTAGCCTCAGTACAAATTAATTCTTTGTCATCGAGATTCTTATTCAGTACAGTCATAATATCCAGGTCAAGCTTTTTCAAATCTTGTATTAGTGATTCAAAATCACCCATCCCACGATTCTGGATTACCTGTTCCAAAAGGGATTGACATGAGATGAGCAGTTGTCCATCCACATGATTTGATTGAGATTTTTTCAGTATCTTTGAGTACTGTTGATGGAATGTTTCAAAATCAGATTCAAACTCAGGTTTGAATGGGTTTTCTGGAAGATGTTCTTTGGTCTGGTTCATTTCGCCTTACTACAAATCAATTAATTATAAACGTACTACGCCTAAAGTGATATTTCATCAATTAACTTCAGGTATTCTATCCAAAGTTAAACGGAATGAAATCATTTCAGCAAGTGAGAACGAGATATATTCGATTACAGTTTGTAAACAAAATATCTATTAAATTTGAAATTATCCAATATTGGCAACTATTATCAATAGATCTGAATACAATTCAAAATAAAAACATAAAAAAAAGCCCTGAAATAATCAGGGCTTTCAAATTTAAGAAAAGAGTCTTTAGAATTAACCTACTATGGTGATTTCCTCAACTTGGTAGATCCATCCTAGATTTTCATCAAATGACCAATTCTCAACAATTTCATCTGGAGTGATTTCAATTGCAGGTGTATTATAAATCCATCCATAATTATCATCAAAACTCCAATTTTCAGTATCAACGTTTGTTGGAGTTACTTCCAACATCGGTGCGTTGTACATCCATCCTTTTTCATTATCTAATGTCCAGCAATCACGGCTTTCAACATTTTCACATACTACAGGTGTAGCTTCATTTGATTGACCTGCAAAAACAAAAAACATTCCGATGACGATAACTGCGCTTGTAACTAATTTTTTTAACATGACTCTTTCCTTTATTTTTAATTCTTTTTTCATAAACTTGATCTTTCTGTTGCAAAGGATGTGCCAATGTCAAAATATGATAATAATCTATATTTTATAATCATATAAAATCAATAATAACAAAAGAATATATTTTCATATATTTATGATAATACATGCATCATCACAATATATATAACTTGTTTGTGTCCGATTCTATATCTTTTGCTGTCCGCTTTCGTACGGCAGGAGAGAGAGCGACGATAATGTGAATTCAAATTTGATATCAGATAGACATAGTTTCACTAAGATTTGTTATATTCCTCTTATATAGGTAAAGTATGATCGATATAAATACAATGAATACAATAAGATATATAAATTGTAACGTAATGTATCTCATTTGAATAAATTATATCGTTTTGGTATGACTTTTTGATATATTGATATGAATATTTGTCTAGAAACCACATCTTGGTTTTGATTAATCAGGGTAAACTATGCGCTCAGAAATCTACTAATTATTGAGGAAACGTATTGGATAATATTAACTGGTTTGAAATAATAGGTTATGTCGCATCGGTTTTGGTTGCTATATCTCTAACAATGAGCTCAATTGTGAAATTGAGAGTTCTCAACTTAATCGGGGCAATTACATTTACAATATATGGAATGTTAATTAACGCCTATCCCATTGCCATGGTTAATGGTTTTATAATTATTATTAATATTTATTTTCTTTTCGATATGTACGGCCGGAAAGAATATTTTTCTATTATGGTTGTGGATAAAGAATCAAAATACAAAAGTCACTTTATCGAATTTTACCAGGATGATATACTCAATTATAACCCTGGTTATGATTTTTCACTTGAGAAGGATCAATGTGTATTTTTCATTCTGCGGGATATGCTTCCTGCGGGTTTGATGATTTTGGAAAAAAATGATGGGGGGTCCCATTTTGTTGTATTGGATTATGTCATACCAAAATTTCGCGATTTTAAAATTGGGTATTTCCTGTTTCATGATAATTCCAGGATCTTAAAATCAAAAGGCATCAAAAGTATATACACATCTATGGGCAACAATAAACATCAGAAATATCTATTAAAGATGGGATTTACCAGATCTGTTTACCAGGGGGAGGAAGTATTTGAAAAAAGTTTATTTAACTAATTAATATTCTCAAATATTTTCAATCGTCCCGTCACTGAGTATCCTTGACACAGCGGATTGAAAATCCAAATTTCATACTATTAGCAGCTGTGCCCGAAATTGTATGAGCATAACTCAAACATTATTTCCCTGCATTGCTACTGCTATTCTGATTTGATTACTAAAAGTGACCGTCAAAACTCAAGCTGGTAAAATAACCTGTATTGTTGTAGCTGTATCTGCCAAGCAGGCATAATATGAATAAAAATTGCATCTATGCATGCAATTGACTTCAAAATCGATATGACCGGCACGTATAAAATATGGTCGATATTACCGATTCGAAAATTAATTTGACCTACTTCATCATCCCTTAAATCATGAATCTTGAAATGATAATAGGAGACATGACCCAAAATGCCATCAGCCGGGAAAAATGAAACATTTTTTAAATGCACATTTTCATTTTCGAGAGTCGAAGGCATGTCAATATTCTATTTTGTAATATCGATTTTGAGCTTATAGAGATTTGTTTTCATTAATTCCGGCCCATCATCCTGTGAATTATTAAACCTTATGTGATGATTTGAATATGACTTAAACAAATGGAAAAACTATTGTGAAGTAAAATGTCTATTTGCGACCAGTTGTTGAATTTGTGACAATCCAGATTTATCAGCTTCGACTACAATTTTTCAGTACTCAGATTTACAGATCATAATTATATTTAGACAGAATAGAAAAGACCGTGTTTGTATCTAACAGAAAACTTAGCGGGTATTGATGAGCAGTATCAGTAGAATTGCCTTTATTTTTTAATTCGGATATTTTTGCTTCAATTAAATCATCTTCAATGCTGAACATCTGATTTCGGTCAGGACCAGACCAAAGTTTTCCAATAACATCATAATGCAGAATGGTATGGGGATTATCATCATCCAATCCTCTTACGATTTGAAAAGAATCGGAATTATCAAGTGCAGTAGGTTTAATGATGGAGATAATTTGCTCATTTATGCTGCCTCTAAATGCCGCACCACCCCAAAAAGGATTATCGAAATACATTCCGCCATATATGCCGAGGGCAAGATTTATATCTGATGTCTTTAACTGCAAAAAATCCTTTTGCCAGACAAGAATCATATCCTTGAGTTGGTTCTTTTCAAAAGTACAGGATTTCCGCTCACTCTCCCAGATGTTGGTGTGGCGCATCGTCCTCAAAATTAATGTTTTCACTCAAATCCTCTCTGAAAATTATAGATAATTGACCTTAACGTATTCTAAATTCAGCAGTTTGTCTTCAAAATTGATTTTATAGATACTTGCAAATCTAATGAGAATATTTTCAGCCTGGTTTATATTTCAAATTTACCAACTTAAGCTAATTCATTACCACTTCCAGCATTCCAAATAACCTTAAACTTGAAGTCGTTGCCTGTGATAGAGATGCAATGAGATATTGCTAAACCGTCTCCAATAATAACCAATATGTCCACTATCAGTTCTAATTTCAATAGCATTTATGGTGGATGGGGGAGATTGTTAATTCCAATAACTCCAATAAATCTTTTGATTAAGCAAAGTGAATCTAGTTTGAGAAAATAATCAATTATGGATAATGTCAAAAAATAATGTCTGCTCAACGTCTCTACCTTTTACTGAGATAATAGATAGATTTATTCATCCAGGAGTTTAATTGTAATTGGAATTTCAAGCTTTTTTATTTTGAAATAAAATGTGCCATATACCTTATAAGCGACATCTTTTTTCTTTAATTTTTTTACTAATGATTTTGTTGCGTTTACGGGTTCTACAAATACTTTGGCAGGCAGTATTTCAGTTTGACCGACAGCAATAAACAATCTTTTGGAAGTTGTCGACCTGGCAACCAGTTTATTATCAACGTATACAGTAAGATCAAGTTTATTCATGGATAAATCCATATCGATTGTATTTGTAACATTGACATTTATATCGAATACAATGTCTATTGAAGGTCCCTTAATTCCACTTAATGAGATTTTGGCTTTATTTGTTTTTATCGACGGTTCAATGGATTGAAGTGTAAACTTACAAGTTTCTATCGCTTTGGTTGTATTCTCAATTTGTTTAACTGCGGCACAGCCATTAATAATGAGTGAAATGTAAATGATAATCGATAAGTTTGTGATAACTTTCATAGTGGCTCTCTTTCTGGTATTATAATAATAAAATTCAATGATATTACATTTATAAAAGGAAACTGATGTTGCACACCTTTATATAAACTTTTTGATCTAAAATCCAGCCTGTCGATAGTATTATTAAATTGAAAAACTTGATTACCTCAAAGAGATATTTAGGCATACCAAATGATTTTCTCAAATGCTAATTGGCTATAATGATAGAGATGATTTGGATAATGTCCAAAATATTTATGTCATCGTCAACATTAAAATCAGCTGACCACAATAGGCAGTATTCTGTATTTGGTTCAATACCGATGATCAGATTGACCAAAACAACCAGATCCAACACATTGAGTAAACTATCATTATTTAGATCACCGAGTATCCAATTATTCTCACAGAAGTTAAATGCTGCGTTGACAGCATCATAGGCATTTAATCGTCCGTATCCAGCCTGCTCATTCCATCCATCACTGTAGATATTAACAGATGTACTTTGCATAATATTGCGCACCTCATATGCTGTTAATTCCGGATTGATGGATACCATCAGGGCAGCAATCCCTGCTGCATGGGGGCAGGCGGCTGAAGTGCCATTAAAGAAGGATGTGTAACCTCCATCTATAGTGGTTGTATTTATCAAAACTCCAGGAGCTAAAAAATCAAGATGGGGTCCATAGTTGCTGCCCCAGCCGGTTTCTCCATCACATGAAGAAGGATTCTTTCGCTGATTGCAGGGAGACAGAGCACCAACGGCTATGCAGTTTTCATAATTTGAAGGATAAGCAGGAATGTCACTATTATCGTTGCCGGTGGCAGCAAATACTACAGTCCCATTATCAACTGCGGCGTTTATAGCACTATTAAAAAACTCCATATATGATCCCCCGGCAAGGCTCATACTAATAACCCGGGCACCATGATCTGTAGCCCAGATCACCCCGTTTGCAACATCAGTATTGTCGCCGCCGGCACTGGAATTTAAAATCTTCACAGGCATGATATGGGATCCCCATGAAACGCCGGCAATGCCTTGATCATTGTTTCCTATGGCGGCAGCAATACCTGCACAACCTGTTCCATGTCCGTTATCATCTGTTGCATCGTTATCATCATTTACAAAATCATATCCTTGGACCATTTTCCCGGTAAATTCCAAATGCCTTTCATTGATGCCAGTATCCAGGATGGCGATAATTGAATTCGACTCACCAGTGGTAATATCCCAAGCCAGGTCTGTATCTGTATCGCAATCTGGAATCCCAACATCCTGATAACCTGCCTGACCAAAATTATCGTGAGCCCATTGCTCAATATAGTATGGATCATCAGGAACTACTGCAGCATGAACCTCATAATCCGGTTCAGCGGTGATTATTGTTTCATAATTCATCAGATCACCTATAATTGCATTTATATTTACGGCAGTATCAAAAGTTAAAAGGTAGAATTGATGTAAATGGTGTTTAAAATGACGATCAGAGAAATTTTGCCAATCTTTGAAAAGTGGTTTAAGGCTATGAGCCCCCTTGTCTTGCAGATAGGTATTTATTAACAATGGTGACTTTAAGTTAAGTGCATCGGATTGGCCGGGTAGTGGCGCGATGCCATCTTGAAACTGTATAACAATCCGGTGGGCAGATGCTATATTACCATTTATAATTGTGGTGGTCTCATCTGCCAGAGATATAGACATGAGGATTGTAATTATACTGATATGCAGAATTTTCAGCATGGAGAATTTCCTGAATTTTGAATGTAATAATCTACAGTAAATATTTTGATATATCACAGCCGGACTTTGTGTTAATCGGATTCAAAAGTCAAATACACAATCCATTTGAGTATTACTTTATCAAATAAAAAATTCCCCGACGTAATGAAGGAGGATTTGGATGTGTGACCCAGGCAGGAATCGAACCTGCGGCCACCGGTTTATAAGATTATTGGTAATTGTCATTAAGTCAGTAAATACAGCATATTATCACATCGTGGATTTCTTGTTCCAAGTGGCTGTTCCCTTTTTTGTGATAATCAGTTGTTCACTAAAATTTATTATGCCCATGAAATTATTACTTATTAATTACGTAATTATTATCACAAAGTATGTGGTCTAATAGCCTAATCCCCGACGCATCGAACAGAGGATCCGCTTCTCTTAAAGATACTGCTACGGTTCACGTCCGAATTATCGTAACTCAGTACCCGGTGCCAGGCGCGGTTATTATTGTAGGCTGTAGAAGACCAGAACCAACCGATTTCGCCTACAAAGATGTAGTAACCATTGCCGTAGCTACGGTAACCACCTGGAAGGGCAGTAAAACCAGACGAACCAAATGCAGGATCATTTTCCAAACTTCCACTAAACCATAAGTCAGCATTTCCGGCCAGCTGGCTGCCTTGATCTGTCCCTCTATTATCGCTATCATGAGCCTCTTCATAACTCATTCCCATGTACATTTCCAGTTCCATCCATTCTTCATCAGTCGGGATATGAAAATCTTCTGGGCAGACACCCCTGGAATCGTCAACGGCATACCAGTTGTAAAGATTACCGTAGGTTTCCGCATTGACCGGGTCATCGTTGTAAACCGCATAAGCACCGGTTTCTGTGTCGTTCAGATTTATCCATCCTGAATCATTGAACCCAGTTGGAATCTCTTCACCATTCCGGTAATGAGTTACTTTCAGATTTTCCGCCATCCAGAGTTGGTCACCAAGTTGGATGGTATCATATATGTTGCCATCTATATCGATGCAGGTATCATCAGCATATTCACAACCCCCATCGTCAATATTTGCATCAGGATTGTAGTTTATTGCTTCAGGATCAGTACAGCCATACACATCTACACTGAAACAATCGAATAGAATACAATCAATCGTATCAACAACGTCAATTACATTTAAATCACCATCTCCATTCCAGTCACATTGACTGCCATTCCAACAATTGGTCAAAATGCAATCAACCATTGAAACCACGTCTAATACATCCACAGTTCCATCATCATTCCAGTCGCATTGGGCGAGGATAGGGGAGATTGTTGTTAATATGATCATTAGTAGTCTTTTCATTGGTTTCTCCAAAACAAAAATCTGCAGGTATCCCCGCAGATTTATTTTTTTAATATGTAAATGTATTTGCATGTCATTAAGTTGTGAATACTTCTCCAAAAGTGTAAAAGAATTTACCAAATATTGTAGAATTACCTTTAGTTTTTTAGATTATATGTTTTTACGATAAATTGTGAAAAATGGGGGAGATGCGATAAATGTAATAAAAACAAAAAATCCCCCGACGAAATGAAGAAGGATTTATTCTGTGACCCAGGCAGGAATCGAACCTGCGACCGCCGGCTTAAAAGGCCGTTGCAGTATTAGTTAACTACCGTAATAACAAGCAGTAATATATGCTGTATCCAGTTAAGTGTATCCAAAAGGTTGAATATGACATTGTTGCAGGATATTTAACCTCATGAAATATAACTACTTATCATGGGTTGAATAAACCTACTATAATTCATTGTTTTAGAATCTGGTTCATTGGTCACAAGGTCTGGAAAATCATCAGATAATCTCTCAATATCGAAATCTGCATATTTTTCGGTAGTTGTTATTGAAGAATGTCCTAATAATTTCTTAACAATATATATATCATTATTCTTTAAGTAGGTTCTCAAAGCGAAGGTATGTCTTAGACAGTGAAAATGTTTGTCTGGCAATCCAGCCATCAAACAAGCCTTTTTAAAAGCCTTACTATAGTAATCACCTTTATGTGATTTATTCTGCATCTCAACAATAGTTGTTTTCATAGTGTCATTGATGGGAATAGAATGGGTTCGATTAGTTTTATAATTCTCAGCAGAGATAACAAAGTAATTCCCCCTAATCTCTCCATTCAAGGCTTCATTTAGCCTCATACCGGTGGATCGATATAACTCCACAACTCTATTCATAAATGGAGATAAATGCTCCAGAATAGCCTCGTACTCAACATTATTTATGTACATTGGTTCTGGTCTTGGGACTCGTACTTGTTTTATCACTGGAATTTTGGATATATACTCTCTTTCTTTACACCAATTTAGAAACCGTTTCAATGCTCGGAGATTGATATTGCAATAATTAGGGGATAGGGGTTTACTCTCATTTTGGAATAATCCTTGAAAAACATCAATATGATTAATAGTAATCTTGGTGATCTCAAGATTGCCGTTTGCATCAATGAACTTCGTTATCATTCTCTCATAAATATCGATTGTAGATTCCTTAATCCCATTTTGTCTAATTGTTTTGATATATAACTTGCGAATTGATTTGATTGAGATGTCAGATTCAGTTTTAAAAATATCATCTAACCAATATAGATAAACTTCCTTATGAGATTTTATATCGCTTAGATTCTCAAGAACTTCAATATTCCTATTTATTGCGATTTTTAAATCACTTGTTTTTAATGAAACCAATCCGTCTTTGCCGTTAAGAGTATATCTATGATAATAAGTATTATGTATTGGCTTAAGACCTTTTTCGTTAGGTGGGATTTTTCGTCTTTTTTTTGTGGGTTTAGTCATGATTGACCCCTTTGTTTACGCTGATGAGTAGCCAGGAATTGCGTCCCACAAAGGTGGGTGGAGACCTTACGGTATCTCCATTCCTGACTATTTTTGGCATATGAAAAAACCACTTTGTCGGCGTGGTCTTTCCGCCTTTGTTTACGCACAGCAAAATTATAAATATTGTTACCAATTACACAATTCATTTGCGAAATCCCTTAAGTTTTCATGCTTTGAATATCTATTCCTAATTTGAACTTGTTGCTCTTCCCCTGGCTTAAGATTCCCTTTGCCAAACATAATAAAAGCATCTAAATCCTTTTTATGTATTCTGATATCACCAGAGGTTGTACCTTGCCTAAAGGATTTCAATTTACCCTCTCTGACTGCCCTTCTAATAGTTGTTGATCCAAAACCTGAATATGAGCAAGCCTGTTCAATAGTAAACCAAGGTGAGATTACTTCAATTAATAATTTTTGTAGGTCTTCCAAAATCAAACAGTTTTTAATTTAATCCAGGTTATAAATAGGGGGTGGGTATTCCAATAAACCACCCCTTTATATAGGTGGAAATTGGAAAATAGCATAACTGCACTAATAACATCAGTTATAGGGATTCCAGTGTCTTTTTGGAAAAATTGGAATTGGAAAGGTTTCCCGTCGACAAAATTTCCAGTTTCCAAATTGGAAAGATTGGAATTGGAAAATTATTGACATATATTTTCCTTACTTTTTGTACCAAACTCCATTTTCCTCATAAATATATTCTTCAAAAGTTTTAAAAAGATCATAGCAGGTTGACTCTCCTTTTACAATATCAATTTGGAGTTGTTTTACAATGTCCTTTTTTTTATGCCCCTTTCCATCTTCAAAGTAGTCCATAAAGATTTTATATCTATCTGAAACTGGTTCATCTGTACTTTCAAAGATGAGTGTTTCCGGATTTAATAATAAATTCATTGATCTGATATTCTCACCATGGCGAATTTTGTCAAATTTCACTTTAATGCTGTGGTTTTGTTTTATAACAGATTCCAATTTGATCAAAGTATCCAATTCCCCCTCTATTGATGTTGCACCTCTGGACTGTCCTGATTTTGATAAATGGTGACATATAATTGCTGACCTTCCATTACCAGTGATAGTAGATCGAACAATATCCAAAACCCGTTGCATAGCTCCATTATCATTTTCATCAGCTGTATGACATTTTATAAAAGTGTCCAATACAATTACATCCGGGTCACATTCATTTATTAAGGATGAAAAAAGTAATAAATCGTCATCATTCAGAAGATCATAAGGTCTTACAGGAATAGGGAAAAAGGATTCTTTTGGTGGTAATATCTCGTATTCACTCATCATTCTAAGTCTGCTTTTCAAACTCCAAAATCCACCTTCAGCCAATAAATAAAGAACTCTTCTTGGCTTTACAATATCATGACCAAACCAGGGTTTTCCAGCACTAAGATGAATTGCAAGATTCATTGCAAGTATTGTCTTTCCAACTCCTGGATTGCTAACTATCCCCATAATGGATTCCACTGGGAGAATACCTTCTATCATTTCAATAGGTTTTTCACGACTATCCATTATAATCCCCCAAAAATCCATGCGTTTATCAATAATTTGAAGGGAGGTCCTGGAATTAGTTTTATGATCATCTACGGGAGATTGAAAATCCCTAACATCTGATAATATATCTTCAAAATTCACCAGGTCCTTATTTGTGAAAAAGTCTGTAATATCGAATTTATTTGGGAACCGATCAGGCCAGGACACAACCTCAACTTTCATTATTGGGAATTGCTGTATCAATCTGTTAAAAAGTTTAATCGATCCATTTTTGCCAGCCTCGTCATTGTCCAGTAATATCTTGATATGCTTGAATTTCAAAAGGGGTGATAGGTCTTTTGGGATTGATCCTGCACCAGTAGAACTTGTTACTGCGTTATAACCTTGAGAGATTAAAGAAACACAATCCTTCTCTCCTTCGCAGAAAATCAGAATCTCATCAGAATTGTGGTTTTTAAATAAGTTTAATGGGTAAAGGCGACACTTTCCATACCCTTCAATTGAATATGGTGTTTCGCCTGATACAGATTTATGAAATTTCAAATTGATTATTTTACCGGCTTCGTTTAAATGTGGAAATGTGAATCGTTTTCTTTTAGCACAGTATCCTACAAATAGTTTCTTTACCACTTCAATAGACCAAGAAGAAGGTGGGTCCAATTCAGAATAATTTTCAATTAAATATTTATGACAATCAAACGCCAGTTTTTTGTTCACATCATCCAATTCAATCGGTTGTGCAACGGCATTATGCCCATTTTCTCTGGATTCTGTCCATTGAGTTGAGTAATTCATTTTAGAGCCTGTATGACCGTTTTTTGAATATGGTACTGGATCGATTTGAACCCTTTTTGCAAACTCAAAAGAATCTCCAGAAAGACCACAAGTAAAACATATCCATAGTCCTTTTGAGATATTGACAGAAAATGATGAGTTATGATCTTCATGAAAAGGACATAGGCCGGTCCGTTGATCCCCACGACTTGTAAGATTTTTGATGTTTGTGATGAATAGATTTTCAATTTCTGTGTGTGAAACCATAAGAGTCCCGTTTTTCTATCAATTCATCAATCTTTTTTTGAAGATTCTTTATTTTCGAACCAGTTTCCTTTGAAGGTGTTGCTGGCATATTATTAATCTCGAGTTGTAAGAGCCGAATACGATTATTTAATATGAGTATTTTCAATTTGAAAACAGCTTTTATATCAATGTGTCCAAAGAACATTATTTTTCGTGATTTCTGAAAGAAATTTCCCAACATTATAAACCTGGTAAATCTTGATAGTTTTTCAAGTGATTGGCTAATTGATTAGTTTGAGGATTCTGTGTACTGTTTGGAGACGTGGGCTTTAATAATCTCTATGGCTTCAAATGAATACAGTACTGGGTAACCAGCTCCTGAGGATTCCTTGATTATGGGCAATCTCCTGCAGGAATGTAAGTATTTTATAATGTATGGTTGACAACCGGTTTTTTCTACCAATTCTTTTAAAGTCAAACTGATTTTATTCATAGTAAATCCTTATAATTTTACTATAAGTAAATTAATTCAGTTGTCCATTAAAGTATGGGAAGGAATATAAGAATATAGCAGTAATATGGTATTATTACTGCCCCATTTTAACTAAAAATCGGAAGGAAAAACTACCAAATTGAAATTGTTTAATCAGTTAATTTTTAAAAAAGTTCGTTCTAATTCTTCCCTTTTGTTTTATTATAAAATTTGGATTTCCTACTTTATAATCAAAATCTCCAAATTCGAACACTTTGAATAACTCATACACGATATTAATTTGTGTGGCATTTTTTGAAATACCTACATCATTAAGGGCAATTTTTAAATTATCTATGAAAGGCTTAACAAAGGCATACTTACTTGAATTTTCACTGTAGATCTGATTCTTCATTTTTTGATATTCTGATAATTTTCCATCGATATAATCTAGATAAATTTTACTATTCTTTTTAATATCCTCATAGACTCCTGAAATACAACCGACCATATTTTCATCAATAGTTGTAATAGTTTTTAGAATTACTTCTTTCACCTTTTCTAACCGTCTAATTGCTCTTTCAAGTTCAACTTGCTGACTTTCTCTATATTTCTGATAAAGTTCTTTTTGTCGATCCAAATTCATTTCAAGTATTGCAATAAATGAATGATTGATAATTTTACGCCACGTAGAATAATTTCCGGATAAACTACATTTATTCATCCATTGTATTATATTATCAGCATCACGAGTGGTTTCAATATAGCGGGTCAGAATTGTTGGGTGGTTATGTAATCCTCTTTGACTTACTTGTACGAATGGATCAAGTTCTTGATAAATATACTGTTCTGGGTCACAGGCAAAATCTGGGAGAGGTTTCCCACCTAAATTTCTATGATTTACTTTAGGTTTTGGCATTTTTGACACCCTTCAATCTATTATCCTTTGATGAAATGCAGGAATCATGAAAGGTTGCGGCTGTCCTCAGATAGATCAAACCGGTACAACAATGCAATTATAATACATTATTCCCCAAATCGGTACAATCTCCATATTCCAATAAAGTATTAAAGTATTTGTTTGAAAATATTCATTTTTAACCATATGAAACCGTTTTCAAATGTTTGATCTATTTGAACTATATAGATTAGATAATAATTATTTTCTGATAGTTTAAATATTTATAGTGAGTTAGTTTCTTATATTTAATTAAAATTCAAACTTTCAAACCCAATACAATCATTCAACAAATTTATTATTTTAGGATCATCAACATCAAATAAATTAGCAATAATTGTATGAATAAAATCTTGAGATACTGTTACTTTCAAATCTCTTTCCTTTTTTGTTGCTCCTTTTAATAAAATAAGAGGATCAAGGAAATTTAATACATATCTAGTCCCAATTGGAGATTCTGCACAACCTATAACTTCCCAATCCATCTGTGATATTTTATCAACACTTGAACCAGGCAATAGATCTTTTGGCTTACCAAAAAATCTAATTTGCAGCCAATGTTTCCTATCGTTTTTTTTTGCATCTAAATAAGGGTGGAATTGCAGAAAAAAACAATCTGCTTCAAAATTTGCCTTTAGAATTAATTTTTCCCATTCGGGTTGGATTGCCGCCATTTTAGATTTTATTCCACCTTCTAACATATACTATCCCTCCAATAATTATATTTAATAATTGTTAAATATAATTTTTTACTTTACAAATGTACTCGAAAACGATTTGATGCTCATCTAATCCTTCTGATTGAATAAAATCTTTTATTACGTTGTCACCTATCCCTCTAATCACGATTCCCTTTTCATCAATTACCTCCGGGCATCCTAAATCCATTAATTGATTTAAAATTCTATGAGGATTTAGATTGGATGAATAATCTGTACCATAATAATATCCCCAATACCTTCCGTTTATATCATATGATGTGAGCAAAGATAATGGATTTGGAAAATTTTGTATAAAATTTTCTACCATATCTTTATTAGAATTAAAACCGCTAGTATTACTAAAATGTAAGTGTTGCGGTATCCTCGACACTCCCTTTGGATATGGGAATGGAAATCTTTCACACAACTTGTTATAAAACCTTTTATTAGGATATCTTATATCAGTACAATTTTCGCATCCACAATCAGAATATGTATGAATCACCCAAAATCTTCCACAATGACTACATTTTTTCCCGTCTAAATCTGCTGAACCGGCAATATCAGAACGTCTTTTAAAGGATATTTTATTCTTACAATGTATACAATTTATAACATTCGCATAATCGTATAATATAGCATCAAAAAATCCCATAACTGACTCCTCTCTGAGATTTAAATTTGAACTCTTTTTCCTTGATAAAGAGCCATTTCTGAAATGATAACTGTATTGTTACTCATTCTTAATATACTCGTATATAACATTAAGTAATATCGGTATGTGTCACTATATGGCGTTTCGTCTATCCTAAGCAATTACCCTCAGCTTTTGGTAAAATTCTTTAATGTTCAATTGTGTATTTTTATTTGAATTTGAAATGCATGATTTCTTTAATAAGATAATCGTCTGCATATTAGGTCAATTTTGATTCCCCAAATATTTTACTAATGCTTTTTCACCATCATCAATATTGTATAATTCATATCGATATTCACCAATAGGTGACTTGCTTTCTAAAACTGTTATGTTACTGACTGGTAGCCATAACATTGTATAAATTTTATCAATAGAATGAACTTCCCATAATGATCCATCTTCAAGTGTGATCATAATACCATTAACAGACTTTTTACTAATCCAATGCCCTCCTCCAATTCCTATGTACATATAGTCATCTATTGTCACAGGTTTTTTAGGAGTATTCACCTTATGACTAGAGATTTCATTCACTCTAATATATTCTAAAATAAAAATCCCAAGATATTCTTCTAAAGTTTCAACTATAAAAGATTTATTCCCCGAATGAGTTCCACTCCCACCAACGGAATATGTAACTGCAAATACACTATATATCTCTTCATCGACATAGTAATCGACTTGACGTTTAAAATCTATATCAATTTTAAATGAATTTCCAATCATGTTAATATTTATGTATAAATATATTTTGTTAAAATTCACATTATTCGAACTACTAATTTGTATTCTATTTTTTCGCAACAACTTTTCTATTTTAATTTCAATTAACTCTCGTGTCAATCCAATTTCTATTGCTTCATCTGGCATATTCTCAACAAGAAAATACATCCCTGTCCCAGGTGAAACTTCGAGTCCACTGGGCTGAGCCGATGTAAAGCCAATACTTAATAGAATTAGTAGTAATATTTTTATTTTCATTGTAATCTCAAAATCTGTTTTCAGTACCCAATACAGCATTGGACTTAGTCTTTTTTGTCTTATGCAGCAATTTGTTCTAATACCTGACTGATTAAAAATTATTGGGATTTTCTTGTGCATCTTTTTCTTTAGCAATTTTATTTGCAAGTATTACATTTTCAGCATGAGTTCTTTCTTTATCATTTGAGAAGTGATGAGTATTAGTTGTTTGAAAATTTGTGGATTTTGTTGAATTTTGTTTTTGAAGTTGGATGAGAATCTTGTTCAAAATATCCTTCCTTTCATTGATTTTCCAAAACCAACACCAAAATTCTCTTAATAGTAAAAATAATCCCGATATTAATGCGACAGCTATTAGGAATGAACTAGAATCTTCCATGCCCATACTTATATCCTTCCAGAGTTAGAATTTAGTTTAATCATCATTACACACACTAACATCACCATATTCAGCAGTTGTTTTCCCAATCAGGAACCGTAAGCAATCCATATACCCACTCCAACCGTTGCAAATGCAGATACAATACCAACAGGAAAACTTCCAAAATATATGCCTGCAATAATTGAAACAATTATACCAACAAGGGCAAAAGCATTACCTAAATCGTTCCTTAGTTTTGAACGCTGACGGCCCTTTTTGACAGGTTCTGAGCTGTCAGATGTATCTTTATTTGGTGGTTTACTTTCTAATGGTCTTCCGCATTCAATACATGTAGAAGCTTGATCGGAAATTTGTTTTCCACAATCAGGGCACGGTATTAGTGACATTATCAATATCTCCTATTTTTCATTATATCAGTATTTGCTTGATAAATCTAGTCCATCACACAACGGGCAGAGAACTCGATATGCTTTTAGTCAAAAATATGTTCATTGTATTTATTGGTGAATTTCCATACGATTACCCAAATATTTCTAATAGCTATGCTTTCATTATAATATGTAATTGTATATTTATATCCTAATTGATTATAAAAAGCGTGTAATAAATTACAATATAGCTCCTATATAACTCTTGATGCTTTTTATTACTGAATTAACAATACGATTTTCATATGATTAAACCAATTTCTGAAGGAGAAGAGAAAATGAAATTAGCCCTACTCTTATTTTGCTTATTAATCACTCCAATTTATCCAAAGTTTGATGTAAATAATTATGGTGGCAGTGGAACAGTATCAATTCCTAATGCGTTATTAGGATTGAGTTTTTTTCCTAAGGTAGATGATGGTTGGTATTTTAATGGCAAAATGAGTTTTTCTCCAATTGATATGAGAGATGAATTTTATGATCATTCCTCAAAATGGAGTGAAACTCTTGGAGATTCTAAAAAAGGTGATAAAATTGAGTATACTTTGTTAAATGCTGGTTTAACAAAAAAATTAAAAAATAATTTAATTGTCTATGGCGGATTAGGTTGGGTAATAATAAATGAGTATTTTCAATATTACGACGAGTACCATATTTTAGGCAAAGATGGAGAGTATTGGGTGAATGGTGATGATAAAGGGAA
>Ga0233436_1000841_pt1 | contig 29769 bp, 26 predicted proteins | sample SI_122_August201_2_FD_182723 | JGI IMG/M metagenome (GOLD analysis project Ga0233436, IMG submission 182723) | Seawater microbial communities from Saanich Inlet, British Columbia, Canada - SI_122_August2016_150_MG | ecosystem: Environmental > Aquatic > Marine > Inlet | place: Canada: British... | reverse complement strand
CTCATTCACAATATAATCACGAACATTTACTATAGTTGGCTTTAACCCAATCAGTCGAGAAATAGATGTTCGAACACACTCTTGCACATGATGATTATGAATATTTTGTGAATCATTGTAAACGCCTTGACTTGTGTTGGACCTATTTAAAAATCGTTGAATATTTGGTGCAATATACTCAACTGGATTACCACTGTAATATAACATTTGCAAAGTAGTTGGTAACATAAATGCTAAAGTAATAATTTGATTACGAGAGCAATCTAATTCTTGTAAATTGGGCAACTCAAGTCCTTCAATTGTAGTAATTTGATTATCAGAACAACTTAATACTTGTAAATTAAGCAACTTAAGTCCTTCAATCTCTCTAATTTGATTATCACTACAAAATAATGTTTGTAAATTGGGCAACTCAAGTCCTTCAATCTCCGTAATTTGATTATAAGAGCAATATAATTCTTGTAAATTGGGCAACTGAAGTCCTTTAATTGTAGTAATTTGATTATGAGAACAATTTAATAGGTGTAAATTGGACAACTGAAGTCCTTCAATTGTAGTAATTTGATTATCAGAACAATCTAACTTTTGTAAATTGGGCAACTCAATTTCAATTTTTGTAATTTGATTAAAAGAACAATCTAACTTTTGTAAATTAAGTAGATTTGTTAACACTAATAAACCTTCAATTCGGTTGGAAGAAATATCTAAGTGAGTTACCACTGTATTTTCAGGACTTCCGGATAAAACCCACTCATTATATTCATCTACTCCCCATCTTACAATTTTAAATTCGTTTGCAAGTTCCATATTTAATAAATAAATAAATTTTACACACTATTACTAACAATTACACCAGTCATTTTTTTTAGGTATACACCAAAAATCAAACAAAATAAAAATTACTCACAATTATAAACATTAAAAAATAAATTAAAAAAAAATAAATTTAGAGAAAAAACAAATAAAACATACTTACTTACTTATAATTTACCCATACATTACACATTATAACAACACATACATCATACATTAATACATTATTCAATAAAACTTACCCACTCAGATATTACTTCTTTGCTAACATTTCGAGACTCTAATTCAACAATTACCATCTCGCGATGCTTCTCCACGGAATACATATTCTGGTCTTCTAATTTTAACTTTTCAATATAAATTATATTTCCTATCTGCTCAGAATCGGAAATACGAATACTAACACATTCACTATAACCATTCAAACAATTTATTAACCGAGACATACGACCTGTATAACACTTACACTGAGAATCAACCATCTCATCATTCAAAATTCGTTTTATTTCACTACTTTCCACATGCGTGTCCGCGACCGACAACACACACCTTAGTAACTCTTCAAATGTTACCTGAACAACGGAATGAACTGTTGTATCGTCCATATACTCCAGTAACAACTGCTTAACAGTTTCCGTTAACACACTATCATTCACAATATAGTCACGAACATTTACTATAGTTGGCTTTAACCCAATCAGTCGAGAAATGGATGTTCGAACACACTCTTGCACATGATGATTATGAACATTTTGAGAATCATTGTAAACGCCTTGACTTCTGTTGGACCTATTTAAAAATCGTTGGATATTTGGAGTAATATACTCAACTGGATTACCACTGTAATATAACATTTGCAAAGTAGTTGGTAACATAAATGCTAAAGTAGTAATTTGATTATTAAAGCAATATAATTCTTGTAAATTGGGCAAGTCAAGTCCTTCAATTGTAGTAATTTGATTATTATTACAATTTAATATTTGTAAATTAGGAAACTCAAGTCCTTCAATTGTAGTAATTTGATTATAAGAGCAATCTAATTCTTGTAAATTGGGCAAGTCAAGTCCTTCAATTGTAGTAATTTGATTATAAGAACAATTTAATTTTTGTAAATTGGGCAACTCAAGTTCTTTAATTGTAGTAATTGTAGTAATTTGATTATTACTACAATTTAATTGGTGTAAATTGGGCAACTGAAATCCTTCAATTGTAGTAATTTGATTAGAAGAGCAATATAATCTTCGTAATCTGGGCAACTCAAGTCCTTCAATATCTCTAATTTTATTATCAGAACAATCTAATCCTTGTAAATTGGGCAAGTCAAGTCCTTCAATCTCTCTAATTTTATTATCAAAACAATTTAATATTTGTAACTTGGGCAACTCAAGTTCTTCAATTGTAGAAATTTGATTACGAGAACAATTTAATATTTGTAAATTAAGCAACTCAAGTCCTTCAATCTCTCTAATTTTATTATCGTTGCAATATAATTTTTGTAAATTGGGCAAGTCAAGTCCTTCAATCTCTCGAATTTTATTATCAGAACAATTTAATACTTTTAACTTGGGCAACTCAAGTCCTTCAATCTCTGTAATTAGATTAGAAGAACAATTTAATTCTTGTAAATTAAGCAGATTTGTTAGCACTAATGAACCTTTAATTTTCTTAGAAGAAATATCTAAGTGAGTTACCCCTGTATTTTCAGGACTTCCTAATAAAACCCACTTGTTGTATTCATCTATTCCCCACTTTACGGTTTTAAGTTCGTTTGAAATGCTCATTGAATGGAATTTATAAAATGTAATTTATAAAATTATAGTAAATGAAAATAAAATCATTTTTTTTAAATAATACTTAAAATACTAATATAATATGATTTACTCAAAATATAATTGTAACACATTAAACATATATCATAATACATTAATACATATTACAATTAAATATTATTTTTATTCGTTTTAGAGAGGGAGGAGCAAATACATTAAAACGAAACATGTATCAAAAACATTTTTATACTAATAATACAAATAATTTATAATCAAAATAATAATTAAAAAAATACATACAAATACAAATACAAAAAAACAAAAAACAAATTATTTAGTTAATTTAAACATTACACATTATAACAAACATACATAACACATTAAACATATATCATCATACATTATTCAATAAAACCTACCCACTCATCTATTACTTCTTTACTAACATTTCGAGACTCTAATTCAACAATTACCATCTCTCGGTGCTTCTCCACTGAATACATATTCTGCTCTTCTAATTTTAACTTTTCAATATGAATTATATTTCCTATCTGCTCAGAATCGGAAATATGAATACTAACACAATCACTATACCCGTTCAAACAATTTATTAACCGAGACATACGACCTGTATAACACTTACACTGAGAATCTACCATTTCATCATTCAATATTCGTTTTATTTCACTACTTTCAACATGTGTATCCGCGACCGACAACACACACCTTAGCAACTCTTCAAATGTTACCTGAACCACTGAATGAACTGTTGTATCGTCCATATACTCCATTAACAACTGCTTAACAGTTTCCGTTAACACACTATCATTTACAATATAGTCACGAACATTTACTATAGTTGGCTTTACCCCCATCAGTCGGGCAATGGATTTACGAACACACTCTTGCACATGATGATTATGAACATTTTGCGAATCATTGTAAACGCCTTGACTTGTGTTGGACCTATTTAAAAATCGTTGGATATTTGGAGCAATATACTCAACTGGATTACCACCGTAATATAAGTGTCGCAAAGTATTTGGTAACATAAATGCTAAAGTAGTAATATGATTATTACAGCAATTAAATGTTTGTAAGTTGGGCAAATCAAGTCCTTCAATCTCTGTAATTTGATTATTAAAGCAATTTAATTCTTGTAAATTGAGCAACTCAAGTCCTTCAATCTCCGTAATTTGATTATAACAACAACTTAATTCTTGTAATTTTGGTAACTTAAGTCCTTGAATTTTCGTAATTTGATTATCACCACAATTTAATTCTTGTAACTTGGGCAAATTAAGTCCTTCAATCTCCGTAATTTGATTATCAACACAATATAATGTTTGTAAATTGGGCAAGTCAAGTCCTTCAATTGTAGTAATTTGATTAGAAGAGCAAGATAATGTTTGTAAATTGGGTAAGTCAAGTCCTTCAATTGTAGTAATTTGATTAGAAGAGCAATTTAATGTTTGTAAATTAGGCAACTCAAGTCCTTCAATCTTTGTAATTTGGTTATCAGAACAATTTAATATTTGTAAATTGGGCAACTCAAGTCCTTCAATATCTGTAATTTTATTACAAAAGCAACTTAATTCTTGTAAATTGGGCAACTGAAGTCCTTCAATCTCCATAATTTTATTATGATGACAATTTAATTCTTGTAAATTGGGCAACTCAAGTATTTCAATCTTTGTAATTTGATTATGATAACAATCTAATATTTGTAAATTGGGCAACTCAAGTCCTTCAATATCTCTAATTTGATTATTATTACAATATAATTCTTGTAAATTGGGCAAGTTAAGTCCTTCAATCGTAGTAATTTGATTACGAGAACAATCTAATATTTGTAAATTGGGCAACTCAAGTCCTTCAATATCTCTAATTTGATTATTATTACAATATAATTCTTGTAAATTGGGCAACTGAAGTCCTTCAATCTCTGTAATTTGATTATGAGAACAATCTAATTCCTGTAACTTGAGCAACTGAAGTCCTTCAATTGTAGTAATCTGATTATCCGAGCAATCTAAAATTTGTAAATTGGGTAGATTAGTTAGCACTAATGAACCTTTAATTTTGTTGGAAGAAATATCTAAGTGTTCTACCTTTGTATTTTCAGGACTTCCTGATAAAACCCACTCATTGTATTCATCTCTTCCCCATTTTACGGTTTTAAGTTCATTTACAATTTCCATAATTAATAAATAATCACTATTTACTAAAATTTAATTATAACAAATTATTATCATTTTTTATTTATACAAAATAAAAAACACTGTATAAAATACAACCACTATTACTATAAAAATGGTTGTGGGTCGTGGAATAGGGACCGCAATGGTTCGTCTAATATCTACAAAATAGCAAAGAACGCAATAATAACATAGACAGACCAAATTATTTATGTAGAGAAACAAGTAATCAAAGCACTTCAACGAGTGCTTATAATCAAACTTTACACAGGTATGAAAAGACCTAAATTTGAACCTCTTTTTTTCGCATTGTTTGTGCGAACTTAAATATTCAAAGGTGTAAATACGAATACAACAGTTGGACAATGGTTTTTAAATGCTATTTTAGTAATTAAAGCAATAAAATTTTGTATTTTTTTTGATTTTGCAAATAATCTTTATAATTTTGAGCACTTGTAATATTTGTATAAAAATAACTATTAATTTAAAAAAAATGATTTTATTTATAATTACATAATAGCATTATAAATATCAATTATTAATTGAAACAACCCAATTATACAACAGTTAAGATGAACACTGAAATGCAACACCCCTTTGTCCGCCAGTCGTTTAGTTTGCGTCTTCCAAATGTGTCAATATATTTTAACCCAGCTATTATTGAATGTTCTGAGTTATCGGCGTATGGAAAAGTTAACCGCACCGATTTGGTGCTAACATGGACCCCTGAAGGAAAGCCGTATTTTCAAGCATTTATTCATTATCATTTTTGGTATAATACTATTGAAGCAGCTTTATTTCAAGAACAGGTTTCTAATAAAAACATTCGACTGGTATTGCCTCAAGGAATTGGAACTGTATATGAAAACACATCTCCCGACAAATTTATGTTATCTTCACTTGAATTCCAACATACACCTGAAGAAGACACTGATTTTGAAAACTTTTGGGACGAAACAATGATTGATACCCTAACACAAACAAATGCTGAAGAATATTGCGAACTAATTGACACAATGATAGAAATGGAAATAGAATCTAATCATCAAGACCGTATTGGTCTTTGGACGCCCGAAGAAGCAGGTATATTAAATGTAAATGACGAACCCAACTATCTTGGATATACTTGTCTTAGTAATACAAATATGGATTTAAAGTTTGACCCATTAAATTTAAATAAATTAACAACTGAACACTATTGCACTATTGAGCCAGGAATTAAAAATTATTATACTCCAAATAGAGGTAATATGACGATGGCCGAACTTATATCAGAATAAATTATAGTAAAAAATCCAGTTATATATTGTAATGTATTGTAATGTGAATGTGTAATGTATTGTAATGTGAATGTGTAATGTATTGTAATGTGAATGTGTAATGTATTGTAATGTGAATGTGTAATGTATTGTAATGTGAATGTGTAATGTATTATGTTGTGTATTGTATAATTTAAATAATTTATTATTTTTATTTTTTTTGTTAGCTACTTAATGTTTTTGTGATTGTGTAGTATGTATTTATTCAAGAATAAACTTAAAGTTTATTTATATATACTAACTATACATATGTGTGGAATTTTTGCTTTACTTAATGATAGTCAAAATGATAAAGCAACATTTAATAATGCGATTAATTCCGGTGTTGCTCGAGGTCCAGAACATACAAGTATTAATACATTTCAAGACAGAACATTTGTTTTTCATCGTTTAGCTATTAATGGTCTTAATAATAATTCAATGCAGCCTATTCAAATAAATAATGTATCTATTATTTGCAATGGGGAAATTTTCAATTATAAAGAATTATATACTAATTTGGGTCAAACACCTAATACACAAAGTGATTGCGAAGTTATTGTTCACCTTTACATAAAATATGGAATTAAAAGAACCTTAGAATTACTGGATGGCGAGTTTTCTTTTATTTTACATGACCATCGGGATACTAAAGATATTATTTATTATGCGCGGGACCCCTTTGGGGTTCGACCACTGTATATATGTCATAATGTATTAACTAAAATTATTGGAATTGCATCAGAATTAAAAGTACTATACCATTTTTTTGACAGTAATAATACAAATACAACAACAATTAAACAAGTTAACCCAGGCTGTTATGGACAAATAATAAAATCTGAAAATAATATGTATCAATATAACCATGATATTACCCAATATTTTAGAATTTCAAGCACTGATTCATTTATAGTTAATACAAATGTAACGCCAGAAACATATCCAGAAACATATTTTCCAATTATTGTAAATGCATTGAGCAAAGCAGTTCAAAAGCGTGTATTAACAACGGAGCGAGACGTAGCATGCTTACTTTCAGGAGGATTAGATAGTAGTCTTATTGCTGCTCTGGCATGTCAATATTATGGTAAGTTGAATACATATAGTATTGGTATGAAAGGCTCTGAGGATTTAAAAAATGCTAAGATTGTAGCCGAACATATTGGTAGTAATCATACCGAAATTATACTATCCGAAACTGATTTTTTTAATGCAATTCCTGAGGTAATTAAATCTATTGAAAGTTTTGACACAACTACTGTTAGAGCAAGTGTTGGTAATTACTTAATTGCAAAATATATCCGAGAAAATAGTCAAGATAAGGTTGTACTTAACGGAGATGGTAGTGATGAGGTTGCAGGAGGATATATATACATGCTTCAATCACCGTCTGACATTGATTTTGATACAGAAATAAGACGATTACTATCTGACATACATTATTTTGATGTATTGCGTTCCGATAGGTCGGTATCAAGCAATGGATTAGAAGGACGGACTCCATTTTTGGATAAGTCATTTGTATCAACATATATGCAAATACCAACTTATATTCGTAATCCCCGTTCGGAATATAATAAAACGTTGTTGTATTGGGATACAATAGCAAGTAGTGTTTTAAGTATAACAGGTAATCAAAGTATATATAATACAATTATGTCAAGACCTGAAAAACTTTTATTGCGAGCCGCATTTTATACATGTATGCCCAATTTACTACCTCCTTCAATTTTATGGAGAGGTAAAGAAGCATTTTCAGATGGAGTAAGTGGTACAGGTAAATCATGGTTTGAAATTATTCAAACGCGTTTACATAATATTAAATTACCACATGTGCCGCATGCTATATTAATTGACCACCATATGCAACCCAAAACTAAAGAACAAATGTATTATAGGTTATTATTTTGTAAAAATTATAATAAATGCGACTATATTATACCATATTTTTGGATGCCAAAGTTTGTTGAGGCAAATGATTCAAGTGCACGAACGTTACTGCATTATACTAATAGATAATTATAACACATCATAACTTTAAAAAAAAAATGATTGTTAATTATTATAATTGTAAGCACCAATAAATAATAATGAACTCACAAATTCTAACCATCCTAAACGTACCTAATTATAACGATATGTTAAACAATGAACGTGAACCATCTATATTTGGGTTTCCCTATCTAATTCATAGAATTGAGTTATCCCGATTAATTGAACAGGCAAAATCAGAGGCAGTTAATTGCAAACCATCAGAAAATGGCGGAGTTATATTTATTATGTATGATGATGCAACTTCAAATATTACTCGTGCAATTCAAGAACAATGCATTCTTCACACCAAAATAACAGTTCGAGGAAAAGTATTAAATAGTTTTTGGGAAGCTTGGGCTAAAAACAAAATACTTCAAAGAAGTATTTTTAAGTCACCTAATCCTCTTGAAGAAATGTGGGCGCAATCTAAAAAGTACAATTATAAACTCGCAACAACATTTATGCCGTCGTATGCTAAGGCAATCTATAATTATTTTAATGCTTCAGTTGTTCTTGACCCATGTGCTGGATGGGGTGATAGATTATTAGGAGCACTTACTTCTTCATGTGTTAAATCTTACACTGGATTTGACCCAAATAAAAAATTACGTCCAGGTTATGCTGATATAACATCAGCAGTTACAAAATTACCACCAACGCAAATTACTGAAACAAGTATTCAATTTAATTACAACCATATAAACATTTCAATGATAAGTACATCATTTGAACAAGCAATTAAAAACATACCAGATAATTCAGTTGATTTAGTATTTACAAGTCCTCCATTTTACGACTATGAAATATATAGTATAAATAATCCTACATACACGGATTGGTTATCCGAATTTTATATTCCATTATTTATTGAATCTGAAAGAGTTTGTGCGGTTGGTGGGCATGTTGTATTATACATTGATGATACATCCAGTGGTAAAATCAATAATTTTATTCAGAATGATATTAAGCGTTTTTGTTTATATTTAACACAAAAACCAAAAATTGCATTTGTTGGTATTTCTTCACAGAAACAACGAAATATATGGGTATTTCAAAAATCACACATTCCTTCATAATAAAAACAAAAAAAGGAATTAATTAATTATACATACAATACACATACACATATAATAAATACATATCAATATATACTAAGGAGACGAAGTTTATATGTCTGCTGCTTAATAGGTAATAAAATGTTAAACAATATTATATTAATAAATGATATTAATATAATACTAATCAATGTCATTTATTTATTTTACTTTGTAGCTCTATATTTACTTATTCCACTTATAATTCTTTTTAACTTATCATGTCCATTATAATCATTCGCTTTAATTAATTGTGTTAATTTATTTACTAATCTGTGTTTTTCACCTGTATTAAATCCACCTCCATGTATCAATCCCATGATATGATTAGGATGTAATGTTTCGCATATCATATTGTTTATTCTCATGGTAGAGTGTTTTTTTAGAAGTACATTATACAAGATTTCACCATTATATGGAATAAACTCTACTTTATCGCATAAATCTACTAATTCACATGCTTTTACCATCTTATTATTGTATAATACATTATGATTTTTACTTATCGTAGTATCTTGTGAGGGAATGTTTTTATGTAAAGCGTCTTTTTGAACAAAGACGACGTGTTTTTCGAATGTTTTGGTTTGTGTAATAGCTACAATCGCTTTATTATTAATGGAATGTTTATCTGGATTTAACTTTTCAATAGGGATAAAACCTTGGTCTGTAGTTACAGGTGTGCCAGCAGGAAAGCAAATCGAAAGCCATACTATATTATTACTATTTATAAACAATGATGCTGCTCCGAAAGGTAAAAGATCATTATAAATACTGTTTGGTAGATTACTGCGTGTAGTCCAAATATCATTATGACCGACACCTTCTAATATATTCAATATACATTTTGATGAGATCCCCAAACTATCATATTTATCCTTTATTGATTGAGCACCAGATACGACAAGTGTCTCGTCAAGCGACCCATGCCATATCATAAGATTAGGACTATTAACGTCTAACCCGTCGTAAAATGGAACACCTAATGGTGTTGTTAATGACCCTGCTATTGACGTTATAGATTGTATAATACTTCTATCATATGTCTTTAGACCAGGAATTGAATCCGGTCCTAAAGCACAACATAATGACATTATGGCTCCAGCAGAATATCCAATTAAATTTATCTTCTTAATACCCATTTGTTTTATATACTCTATAGCATCTATTAAATCATTAGTAGCTGACACAACCGCAGTTATACTCCAATTAAGTATATCTGTTGGGTTACCTGTACTCATATAGGTATTTAAAGCGTTATCATATGATGATTGTGTTTGTAATGCATACCTCACTGATATAACGTTATAACCTTCTGCATTAAATTTGTCTTTACAATCTATCGCATTCTGGTTTTCTTCAGAACCATTTATAAAACTTCCACCATGAGCATATACAACCATGGTTTCAATATCGATCGGATTCGATATACGATATAAATCCATTATATGCATAGAATTGTATCCGATGTCATTTGTTTTACCAACAACATAATCTGAAATTTGTTTCACCATGTTATAAATATTCTAAATATTATAAATATTCTAAATATTTCAATCATTTTTTCTTTATAAACTCATTAAAGTCTTATAAAACATGTTTGTCTAATTCAGGTATTGTGTTTTCATCATAATTTGTAAAGCAATTTACATGCGTAACACTTACAAAATGCTTCTCTTTTGGATTTATTTCTTTCGAATAATCGCGAACGCGCAATGTATACGACATGTGAACATGAAAATTATCTATTTTACAAATAATAATATTCAAAAATAACCCAGCATAACTAGTAATATAATATTCAATATCTATTTTTTTGCTTTTACTTTTTAAAATCATATTAGCCATGACTTGTAACAAGCGAAATTTAATATCTAAATATTGATTCTTTTTCTCAAATCGTGTCATTTTTAAACATTTTGCAGCCAATTGTTCTAATTCCATCTCAGAAAAAGGGATGATATGATTTGCATTGTTACGGTTATGTTTAAAATAAATATATTTCAATAAATAATGGCATATACAATCTGACAGACGGCGAATCGGTGATGTAAAATGACAATATTCCGGCATTCCTACTAGATCATGCGATTCTACATTGGACATGTAATCAGCTCGAATTCCATTCGTTATAATTTCCTATAATAATTCTTCACCGGTTATTCCATTATAAATAGTTTGTAACCATTCACTAGCAATACATGTTCTAAATATTCCTGTATTTAAATTTATTTTCAAATATTCACCTACAAAGGAATTCGCAAAAATCGCAAATTCGGCAATCATTTGTTTCATTAATCGCTCTTGTTTTGTATCTTCGTACAAATATACATGATCTTCTTCGTATATGGGATAGGTGGTCCTAACTTCATTCAACTTTATTCCTTTGGTTTTTAAGGAGCGCTTCGCTTTTAAAGTCTCGCTTATTTTTAATCCTATATTAAACGCGCTAATTTCATCACATACACACGCAGCATCATTATAACTAAAACCGTTTCCCTTTTTAACAGATATAGTCGTAAATAATAATTTTATTTCGTTAATTGGTTCATAGGTGATTGAATTAATTTCGGTCAATACTGTAATCGCATTTTTAGTATTTTAGTATTATTCAAATATTTCACCTTCTTCCAGCTCATACTTACCAATGCGATGAAGTAGCTTGCGTTTTAAGTCTTGTTCTCGGTATTTCATCGATTGTGTTACATATTTGACTTGATATCTTTTTTGTAAAACCATTTTCCATTCCCTTGTTGCCATTTCTTCCGCATAATCTTGATTAACCCAACTGTCAATATCACTGTTAATAGCTAAACATTTAATAAAACATTTAGGTTGTGCCATTGTTATTGATTTTAAGTTTTACTATAGCTGTACTTTTTAATATAATATAAATAATTTACAAACTAAATAAATCATTTTTTTTAAATTATGTATATGTTTTATAGTTATTTTAAACCTGCTCAAAAATAGAAAAGTTGCTCAAAATAAACTGGGTATATAAGTATAATAAAAACAATAAAAAAACAATAAAAAACAATAATTACTAATTAGTTAAAAGTTAAATATATATAGTTTGTATCTAAACAATTATATCATTGTCATTATCAATGTCATTATCAATAATATTAAAGGTATCCTTCGTAATATTATTAGTTTTCCAACTGGTGGTTTGAATAGATATGTTATTATTTTTAATTTCATCCCATAGTGTTTCATATCTGTAAATAGATTTTAATTCAGTAAAACAAATAGAGTCATTATTAGTATCATACCCGGTGTTTCTTCCAGTGAGTCCTTGAATAATAACATCATCACAAGTATTAATAACTGGTCTGTCATAAATAACACCTATATATATTTTATGAATAGTTTTTGCACATCTAAGCATATTTTTTAGTAAAATAATAGTATGTATTTTAGGTTGCTGCATAAGTACTTTGTTTATATCTGTGATATCTGAGTTACTTCCTTGGTATGATAATATTTGTACATTTATTTCGGTTGATTTAAATAATTCGTATAGTTCTTGTTTATATGTAATAGTTGATTGTCTTACATTAATTCTTACAAAGTGGTATCGCGGTGAATTAAACGAACCAACCGCGTGAATGAATTCTTGATTTGCTTGTTCTGATTTTCCTAATTCTCCACTGAACTGTCTAATTCTATTTTGTTGAATAAGTTGTAATGGTCCAACATAATTATCTCCTGGGTCTGCAATATGTATGTTAGAACGGTCCCCCCATGTTTGTAGGTCAAATATTGTTTTATTTGGTGTTGCGCTGTATTGAACAATTCTTATATTATGATGTTGCATATATATTGGGTCATTAAGTTTTGCGGCATTAAATAATTTATGAACTCTTTGTGTTTTTGATGCTGCAATATGAACTTCATCCATAATAATGAGAACATCCCTTTTATTTTTAATTTTATCCGCAATTACATGTAAATCATTCGCATGAATAACATTATGTTTAATGGCTGATGGTAACCGTTCAGTTGTTTGCGTTTTCCATTCTATACTGGATAATCCAGTAATAACAAAAACATTATCTAAGTTTGATGGGTTGGGGAATAAAGGATTAGTAAGTTCTCGTATAACAGCACACATACTCCCGGTTTTTCCTGACTGAGTTCGCGCAACCACCATAGTAGCAACAACTTCTCCCGTTGCAAATTTGTCACTTACCGTTTGTGCTATGTGTTCTTGGTTTGGATATATTTTGTTTCCTTTTAGTTCCATAATACGAAGTTCAGTGCATAACATTTCATGTTGTGCGTATTTTAGCTGGTCCATACTTGAAACGCTTTATTTAAATAAGTTATTTTAAATAAGTACCATATATTTGCGAACTATATTTGTGTTGGAGTTTTGTTCATTTTTTTAATCAATCCAACTTATAACACACATATATAATATTACTCAAAATTTATATTAGTAGAACAATTTGGACATAATTTAGGTTTATATTCTGTGTTAAGTATATTTTGCGTCGTGTTTAATTCTATTGAATTCTGTATGATATTTTGACTTTGACAAACATGAATATTATTATTTTCTTGTAAATTTAAACCCAGTTGCGCATTTTCTAAAGACGGAGTAATATAATATATTTTAGATTGACGTTTAAAAACTGGTTTTTTTATTTTATCAATAACTGTACTTTTATTATTATTCATTATAATAACCAAATATTTTATTATATTATTGTTTTTTAACTAAAATATATTTAGTACAGTATGTTATATTTTTATAATAATATATTAGTTATATGTATAATAAAACTAAATAATTTGTATGATAGACATTGAAGAGCTTGAAAATGTATCAGAATACTCAAAGGTTATTGGTAATGATAAACACATGTTTATCATGATATTTATGCCAGGGTGTCAGCCCTGTCGTAATGCACTGCCAGAATGGGAAAAAATACCTAAAACGTACAAGGGGGCTGATGTGTTAAGAGTTGGTGAATATGATCTTGAAAAATTACAGTCAAATATTAATCCAAGATTAAATGTACAGGGATTTCCTACATTTGTTCATTTATTTAAAAATAATAAACCAGAATACTACTCGGGTGAACGAACTGTAAAATCATTTACTAAATGGATGGATTCTATTATTAATAAATCAATAACTGGGGGCAAACGTAAACATTCTCGAAAATATACACGTCGTAAAAAATATGCGTTTCAAAAAATAAAAAAAAATAAACTAAAAAGTAAAAAACATAAACGTACCTATAAACGAGTTAGAAAACTATAATACATTTTTTTAAATTATATTTAAATATTAGTTATATATCAATAATATAAATAATATAATGTCGGTTACATACAATGATGAAATAATTAGGTCAATTCCTGATAGAACCCGATTGTTTGAAATAATTTGTAATATTCAAGGACCTCTTATTATTAAGTTTGGGGCAACATGGTGCAAACCATGTAAAAAAATAGCAAATGATGTTGCTCAACAATTTAATAATGCCCCAAATACCTGGATTTGCTGTGATTTAGATGTTGATGACAATACAGATGTGTACTCATTTTACAAAAAAAATAAACAAGTAACTGGAATACCTGCTATATTGTGTATTATGCCAAACTCAAATGGTATTCCAATTCTTACATTTTCAGGAACTAATAAAGATGACCTTAATTTATTTTTCAAAGAAATAAAAAAATTGAATGTTTAATAATATATTAAAACTTATATTTTTTTGAGTAAAGTTATATTTTAATAACCTTTTTAATTTTGGTTATCCCTTTTGTTTTTAATGTTAAATCATATAAATTAATCGGCTTTATGCGGGCATAGTCATAATCTTTTTCATTATCACTTTGTAATTTAGTTGTACTATCGGAATTACTCGAAATATTAATAGGTTTACGTATAACAAAATCATCAAGTGTTGATACTATATCAGTGTTACTATTATTATTAGATGTATTATATATTAATTCTTCTTCTTCTTCTAAATCATTTTCATCAGTATTATCACTACAACGACCAAATAACGGATCATCATCTTCAAAAACTGCATTGGATTTATCTTTATTAATAATATCAGTTATATCAGTCATTTCAAAGTATTCAATACATTCAAATACAAGAGTATTTATTAATTCTTTTATAGATTCAGGCACATGTATATGCTGAGTATCTTTTGGTTTAGCAAGTAATAATTCTTTAAAGAGTTGAACAATTCTTTTTTTATAAAACTTTCGTTTCTTTCGGCTTATTTCTTTAGATGATGAAAAATAATCAATACTATCGGGTTTAACTGTTAAAAGCTCAACCGTTGTATTATATATATATTTGTGACTGGTTTCGGCGTCCATATAAATAGATACTTAATATATATTATACGAATAGGAAAAAAATACAATTATACTGTATTAATTTAATAATTAAGACACTCCCCAAAGAGGAGCGTCTGTCGGTATTTTCCAAAAAGGTATCCATTTTGGGTTTGTAACAATTTCAACATTCTCACTATTATTATTATTATTATTACTACTATTAGAACATTCACCTGAACTTATTAATAAATAATTTCCAATAATTGTATTGCTTGTTAGTGCATCCCTTTCCGATATTCGAGCAAACCAAGAATATGCAGTGCGTGATAAAATTTCATTGGCTGGAATTAAAATACCCATTGTATTTGGGCTTAAATTTAAATATTGTTGACTCATTAAATGATCAATTAATACTGGGTTTTTGTCTAATGTTTGTGTTCCAATAAGAGTACCGGGTATTTCAGTAATTTCTGTTTTATTTTTCCCACGGCTTAACCATACATCATACCGTCCATTAAATTCAGTCTCAGATGTGGTGTCTTCTGTTATTTCGTATTCAATATAATTAATAAAAGCACCAACTCGTTCATGATTTGGAGGTGCTCCGCAAAATCGCATACTTCGTTTAAATGTGTTATTTATATTTATAATATCAGGTACTTCACAAGCAAACATAGTTTTATTATTATTTGTTCCAATGTTATACATTTCATCCAAATTTTTAAGGCATAAAAAAGAAATTGGACAAACAAGACCACCATATTTATATAATAGTTTCATCATTGCTAAATCTCGCAAATATCCCAACATGGGATTGGACGCAATAGACATATTGACAGTCCACGAAGGAAGTAATTTCTCAAATGAATTATCGTTAATTATACAAATTGTAAATGATTGTTCGCATTTTGAAATAATAGATTTAAGTGTCGTATGTAAATATGGTTGATTTAAATTATAACTATTTCTTTCACTATAACTCAACCATTGTCTTGAGTTTATTTCAGTTGGAACGTGTATCCACAAAATTGGTAGTGTGCTGTTCTCAAGTTGATTCGCGGTCATAAGATATTTATGAATAATATTAGCTTCAAGTGATTGGTTTCTTATTGTTTCATTTCGGTCAATCATAGTTCGAATTGTACCTAATATAAAAATTACAGCGAACAAACATATATAATGAAAAGTTGTTAATAATACCATTTTTATGTTATAATATTTTATAATTTAAAAATATATAAATTATTATAGTTCAACATTTCCAACCTAAAATGAAGATAGTTACAAAATTAATTATCTTTATTTGATATTCGCTCTATTTTTATAAATAAAAATGATTGATTTATTTAATAATTAATATTTAATAAATATATTATTTTATACAATGGGCAATCAATTATTTAAATCAAATTGTGGACCACAACAAAATGAGTTAGTAACATATGAGTATGTTCAAAATGCTATTGAAAATACAAATAGTATAATAATTAATACAATGGACGAAACGATACCTTCTCAATCGTGTTTAATTATATCATCTATTCATGCAAATGATGAAATAGACGTAATTGATAATATTTTGTCAAACCATGATAATTTAGGACGAACAACCGAGACGGTTGAAATTATTATTTATGGTAAAAATAGCAAAGACACAAGTCCATGGGTCAAATATAATCAGTTGATTGACTATGGATTTGAAAAAGTAAAAATATACACAGGTGGGTTATTTGAGTGGATGTTGTTACAAGAAATATATGGAAATGATTTATTTACAACAACTACATTAAACAATGACATATTACAATATGCAAATTAAACTTTAATATTTTCCTTAATTATCAAAGGACAATAATTACTTTTACTTATTAAAAATAACTTAATAAATCTTTCAATTTATTCAACTACCACAGTTTTAGCTAAATTTCTTGGAAAATCAGGATTATTTCCTCTTTCTAAAGATAAATAATATGCCATAACTTGCAAAGGTATTACTGAAAGTAAGTCACTATATATTTCATTGTTTGGTAATATAATTATATTTTCTTTATCAAACTCTTTATTTGTTATAAATAAAATAGGTGATTCTCTTGATTTAATTTCTTCATAAACATTGTTCATTTTAGATAAATGTTCATTATCTGGAGCAATAAGTATAACAGGTACATTTCTCTCTAATAAAGCAAATGGACCATGTTTTAACGCACTTCCAGAATAACCTTCTGCGTGAATATATGATATTTCTTTTATTTTTAATGACCCTTCTTTAGCAATTGCCTCTGATTTACCTTTACCTAAAATAAATACGCTTCTTTCATTAAAAATTTTTAAAAACATATCCTTATGTTTTATTGATTCTACGATAGATTTACGGATATCTATTGATAACTTTCGAAGAGATTTTATATAAGTCATTCTTTTTAAATTGTTACTTTCATGAATTTGTGAGAACCATATTGCCATCATTGACATTAAAATACATTGAGATGTAAAACATTTAGTTGATGCAACTGCTACTTCTCTTCCTGCATTAAGATAACACCCACAATGACTTTCCCTTGCAATCATAGAATCAACAACATTAATGACACCAATTAAAAATAGGTTATTATCTTTACCTATTTCAATACATCTATGTAAGTCTTTTGTTTCTCCAGACTGTGATAATAGAATTAATGCAGTACTTCCATATTTTGGAATGTCTTTTTTTGTAAATTCTGCTCCATCAAATATTTGGACTGTATTAAAATTACACAAATCTTTAAAATAGTCGACTCCTAACAGACCAGCATTATATGAAGTGCCACAACCTAAAATTATAATATTATCTATTCTAAGTAATATATCTTTATGATTTTCTAATCCTCCTAACTTAACTTTATCGTCTTCTAACAGCCTTCCTCCTAAACTAATTGCTCTTAATGAAGATTCAACTTGTTCGTTTATTTCCTTTAATGTCCAATGTTCAAAAGGTTCAGGCGATAAATCAAAGTTATTTTTTACAGTATCTTTAAGTTCATATTTGTAATTGGTATTTATATTAATTGAATTATTCTCTTTACTAATAATACAAATATCATTATTTTCTAAAACAAAGTAATTATTAACATTTCCACAAAATCCACTTTGTTCAGAAGCAACTATTGCATATTTTTCATTATTTGAAACCAGTAAAGGACTACCATGTCTGACACAATACATTTTATTTGGTTCATCTTTATTCAATATTGCTAACCCCCATGTTCCTTCTAACTTAGAAATAGTTATTTCTAAACTTTTTAAAAAATTTCCATTATTTTGATATTCGTATGCTAATAAATTTACTATCACTTCCGTATCTGTTTGAGATTTAAATTCAATTCCTTTGCCTTGTAAAAAATCTTTTAATATCTTGTAATTTTCTATAATTCCATTATGTACCAAACTTATTTTATTATTGTAGCTTAAATGAGGATGGGCGTTATCATCCGTTTTAGCTCCATGAGTTGCCCATCTGGTATGTCCTATTCCTAAATTGGAAACTTTTAAATTTTGTTTATTTCTTTCTAACAAATTTATTGCAGTCTTTGTTTTAATAGAAGCATACTTTTCAATTGTAAAGCTTTCAGTTAACGTACATATACCACTTGAATCATAACCTCTGTTTTGTAACTGTTTTAATCCATCTAAAATAATATCTATAGCATCATTATCTAAACCTAATATTCCAATAATTCCACACATCTATATAAAAAATATATATTGTATATATGGAAATTGACCCTATTTTTTATAAAAAATGTATAATTTGTAATGATTTTTTTTAAAAAAAACAAGAAAAAAATTTGTAAAATTTAATAAAAATATGGAAATATTAGATAAAATGATAGATGATAAAACATTCTAAATTGAATAAAAAAATAATTAATAACTAAAAAATAAAAGAAAAACGACAAAAAACGATAAAAACGATATTATTTATTTTCAAAATAATTTGAAAATAATTTGAAAATACCCTAATTTTTATAAAAAAACAACATTAAAAACACCAATTTAAAATAGCGCTTTTTTTACCATTGACTAATTTATATATTATAATACAATACCGAAAGCTTATTAGATGTGGCATTTTTTCGGCATTTTTTTTTCGAACAAATACTTATGCTTTGGTAAAGTGTTAAAATAAATTATAAATATACCATGTTAATAGCAATGATATTTATAATATAGTAATATTTTAGTTTATAATAAAGCAAATATGTTCGAATTGTTCAAAAAAATTCGAACAAGAAAAAATGCCGAATAATTTTAACATATTTTAAATTGGCCCATAATTTATTTTTGCATAACAAAATAAAAAGTTGTAAATTATTTCCCAAACCTTTAACCTAAGAGCGCCATTTTTCCACGTTTTTAAGTCAATTTCCAATTTGTAATTATAAAACTCAAATATGGACATTTATAAATGTCCAATTTTAAAAATCGTAAAATAGAATTAGAAAAATACTTAAAAAACGCGCCATATTCCGTTTAATATTTTTAACCGTTAAAATAAATTAAATACAAAGTTAACTTTTTTATTTTTTAATATAAACGCTTTTTATATTGATTACTATTATATTTTATGAACGCAGAACAAAAACAAGAACTTGATAAATTAATTGCTCAAAACAATGTCGTTGACCAAACTGATATGATTCGAACACTTAAACAAAGTGTTACACTTCGAAAAAATATTGATACAATGATGAAAATTAAAACGGACCATGCATTTAAGGGCGATAGTAATATTTCTATGACAAGCCCAATGTTTAAAAAATGCCAAGAGCAATGTCCTTTTTTATATAAGTATTATTCTATGCTTTTTCATAAAATTCTTAAAGACGATGTTGATATGGGTACATTAGAAGAATTTATTAGCATTGTTGAAGAAATTGAGAATGGAACCCTATCCCAACATGAAGGAGCATTTAAATTTGGTACTCTGGCTAAATCATTATATATTGATGACGTTCTTTCAACAGCTGATATGATTGATTCTAATGGAAATAAACAAACATCAAGAGTAATTGCACCGCCTCCTGCAAAAAATATTAGTTGGTCAAAATACAAACAAAACCATGATAATATTACTCGCAAGCTTAAAATTACAAAAGCAGCAATGGAATATACAGGACATTTATAAAAATACAGAATTTAATTAATAAATCCTGTACAAATAATATAAGGAGAGAAGAAGTTATTATACATAATAAATTATTATACATAATAAATATGACACAAATTGGAGAAGACTTATATACAACTCGGTTTAAACCACAAACACTTGACGATTACTATTTACCAGATTCAACACATTATACACTTAATTCTATTATAAGTATGGAATCAATTAAGCTTCTTGTTATTGGGGGAACAGCAGTTGGTAAAACATCAATTTTAAATACAATTGTTTCAAGTTATTATTCTAAAACGGATGATACTAATCTTAATTTACTTTATATTAATAATCTTAATGATTATGGTATTAATTATTATAAAACTCAAGTTCAGGATTTTTGTAAATCGCGTTCTACTATTCCAGGAAAGAAGAAAATGATTGTTATTGATAATATAGATTTTATTCCGGAGCAAAGTCAACAATTATTCTGCATTTCAATTGATAAGTATTCTCATAATATTCAATTTGTTGCTTCATGTGCAAATAGCCATAAAGTAAATGAAGGGCTTCAATCTCGACTTATTTCTGTAAAACTTCCCCAAATTAAACGTGATGTTTTGGGAAAATTAGCTAATAATGTAATTAAAACAGATAACTTAAAAATTTCACCTCAAGCACTCGAATTTATTGTTAACATATCTGACAATAATATTAAAACAATGCTGGGGTATTTAGAAAAAATAAAAATTATGAATTCCCCAATTGACCATGATATGGCTATTGAATTATGCACAGATATACATTGTTTTATTTTTGATACATATATTGAACATTGTCGAAAAAATAATATACAAACTGCTATTTATAATATGAACAATATTTGCGACGATGGGTATTCAGTAATTGATATTTTAAATAATTTTTTTTTATATGTAAAACATACTGAAACATTAACAGAGACAGAAAAATATAATATTATTCCTTTAATATGTAAATTTATTATGATTTTTAATACAATACATGAAGAAGAAATTGAGTTAGCAATTTTTACTCATTATATAGTTCAGATATTGACGTAATTATTATGTTGTTACTATTACTAATTAACTTAGTATTGTCGGTTATATCTGAACTAAATTGTTTTTCAGAGAATAGTACTGAAATTGGATGCATTGAACAAGAATCGTGTATGATTTTTATATATTGTTGTGTACTTGGAAATTTATATACAATGGGAATTAAATAAGCCCAAGCTTCTTCAATTCTACGCTGACCACATTCATTAAGCTCTATTACACAGTATTCAGCAAAGTCGTTATATCCCAGTGTTGTATATTCTTCATTAATGTATACATGAGGTGTTTCGTTTGGGTCATCCACTCCAAATTTAGGAATAATAAATAATGTTTTTTCATCATTATCTGTGTCCATATCTGTATTATAATATGTATACAATGAGTATGTATTAACTTCGTTATTTGTGTTCATATTTATATTAATATGACTTGTATTTATTAAATAATAATACAATCATTTTTTTTAACAATTATATTGTTTTGCTTGTTTATTGCGTTTTAATTGTGAATATAAAATTTAGTTATAAACTATAAAATAACATGAGTGATAATACAGCTATATTAGGACTTACAAGTCTTTTAGGAATTGGGGGTGTTATTGCATGGATATATGCTTCACAAGAACCTGTTAAAAAAAGACGGGGACGGGGAAGAGGTAAAAAATGGAACAAACGTGATGATGACGATGACGACGACGAAGACGAAGATGAAGAGGACGATGATGATAATGATGGTGAGTATGATGAAGAAGATGATTATAGTGACGGTGAAGAACTTGATATTAACTTAAATGAAGGAGAAGAAATGAGTCTTAATGATCTTGATGATATTGAAGACCTTGATGATTTGTCTTCGCCTAAAAAACGTGGTAGACCTAAAAGGCGTTAAACACATTATATAAACAAAATAACGCTAACAAAAACACAAATACATCCAAAAAATGAAGCATGTATTGAGTAACTCAATTTTATATGTAAATGAGTTTAATCATTATAAAAATATAATAAAAAGAGTGAGAGAAAAACTTATGTTAATATGTAACCCATTACTTATTAACATAAAAAAAATGAAGCTTTTTAAATTAAATACAATTCATATTAAAATGATAACACAACAAAATATAATTTTGAGTAAAGTTAAATTCACTAAGAAGGCTGATGTTAAACAACTCAAAGAAGTTGAAAATGAAGCTAAGATGATTAAAAAGGAAGCCGCAAAGAATGTTATTAAACAACTCAAAGAAATTAAAAATAAAGCTAAGAAGATTGAAAATGAAGCCACGAAGAATGTTATTAAACAACTCAAAGAAATTGAAAAGAAGGCTAAAAAAACTGCTGCTAATCAACTTAAAGAAGTCAACAAGATTGAAAAAGATGTCAATAATAAAATGGCTCGTCAAACCAGTCTATCGCGTCGTATTATATGGGCTACAACGAAACCGCGCAAAATACAAAAGAAATATGGAATAACTATAGCCCAACAAAAAAAAGAATGCCAAGAAGCCGAAAAAAAATGGGGTAATGATATGATACAACAAACCAATAACGGTCAATGGTCAACGTTATTAGGTGAGCAGCTGGTATATGATGTACTTCAATTGCGTGGAGAAAACCCCAAAAAAGTGGAACGTAAAGATGGATTTGAACCTGACTGGGAATCTGATGAATATATTTATGAGGTAAAGACTTCTAATTGGTGGACAGATGGAACAGCAGGAGAAAAAGTATATGGAACATGGATTAAATATCAAAATATACCTGAATTATACGGAAAACCCCTGAGAATCGTTTGTGTAGCAAATCAAGAGGAAGAACTTACTAATGGAAAAACTAAATATTTCGGAGAAAATGTCACTAACAAAACGAAACAAATATTAGATTTAGCAAGTACATGGAATATTGAATATATAAAATTCAGTGAATTAGTTTTACCTATATTACCAATTGTTCAATAATTCATCATTAATAATTCTTTATGATAACTTCTTTTGCTTTTGCATGTGGGCTTTTAGAATTAATAGACCTTTTACATAAAATAGATGTTGTATTATACTTTTCATTTATAAAGTTTTCACGCACCAAACGTACATCAGCATTACTCAACATCATTTTTTTGTTTGTATTGGTTAAAATATGTATTAAATTAAATAAATTAGTGTGATTATTAATATTAAATCCATTTTTTGTATATCCAACAAATGAAGTATCGGTTTCAGGTGCGTATGGGGGGTCAAGATATACAAAATCATTAGGTTCAACAGTTGTTAGCGATGTATTAAAATCACAACATTCAAATATTACAGGCTGAATTAAATTATGTATTTCATTAAGATGGTCTTTATTTATAATTTCTGGATTCTTATAGTGTCCATATGGAACATTAAATCCATTGGGCCCAACTCTAAATATACCTCTAAAACATGTTTTATTTAAGAAAATAAACATAGCCGAACCCAATATAGTTGTTTTATCATCGACAGATAAATTATTATATTCACGTCTTGTCCAGTAATAATAATTTTCTTTTGCTATTTTGGCTTCCTCAATATTTATTGGGGTTCTATTAATTTCTCCATTGCCACATTCATTAAATTCCATAATAATATGCTGTAGTCTATCATATAAGTCTGTATGATGAGTTTGTATATTTTTATACATATAAATCAATGGTTCATTCAAATCGTACGTGTATATATTACCATGTATGTGTATTAATCCACTTTTAACATAAGATAGTAAAGTTAATAACACACTTCCGCCTCCTACAAATACTTCACGATAATTATTTATTTCAATTGGAAATTCTACAATAAGTTTATCTATGATTTGTGTTTTTCCACCAACCCACTTTATAATAGGCTTTGGAACATGTATTTTTTTGGTAGGAATATTTTTAACAACATCATCACCATACACAATTGCACTGTATTTATCCATATGTAGTTATACACACAATCAAATATATATTTAAATCATTTTTTATTCACAAAATAAATAATTATATTGAGAAATAAATATAACTGTTTAATATATAATATGCCCAAGACTAAGTCTAAGTCTAAGCCTAAATTTAAAACTATATATAAAACTAAATCTAAAAATAGAAAAAATAAAAAAACCCACAAGAGAAACAATAAGCATCGTAGAACATATAAACGAAAACATAGGGGAGATAATACTCTTTATGATAAATATAAGTGTGCACCAAAACGACCTGGAGAAATAAATGATTACACGTGTTATACAAATGATTCACTGATTGATTTAAAGAAATTATGGAACTCTCAAAATCCAATGAACAAAATTACTGAAGTTTCTCCTAAAAAAATACACCGTAAATTATCTATACTTTTAAAAAATATGTGTAATAATGAAATATGTTGGATAAAACAATTGGAGAAAAATAATCATACTGGCAGTATTAATTTATCTACCACACCTTTATATTCATTGTATTTGTCCGATAATTTCAAACCACAATACCCAAACAAGTGGCATTCAAATCCGAATGAGTGGTTGTCAAACTTGGATATTGATAAAGTAATGAGTCAATATGAAAACGCATATGATTGTTTTGAGTTTATTGGCCCGACACCAATTGACTTTGATTCTCGTGATACAAATAAAATAGATAATACATGTGTATGTACAAAAATGTGTACATTTAATTTAAAAAGTTATTTGGACGCAAAAAAAAGTAAAATAGGTATTATTTTTAATACAGACCCACACTGTAAAACTGGAGAACATTGGATTTCATTATTTATTAATATTAAAAAATGCGAAATATTTTTTTATGATAGTGTTGGTAATAAAATGCCAAAAGAAGTAAACCATTTTATTAAACGAATATGTAAACAGGGGAAGGAATTACCTCAACCTATTCACTTTAAAATTGACAGTAATGAAAATATTGAACATCAGCGAGGGGACACCGAATGTGGAATGTACTCTTTGTTTTTTATTATTCATATGTTGACCGATAAATTAACACCATCATATATTAAAACACATGTATTTACTGATAACTATATACAAACATTTCGAAAAAAATTATTTAATTATTATACTGAATAATATTACTCAATTTTTGTTCAATCCTTCAATAATAATACGTCCTTTTTTTGCGTTTAAATAACGTTCGTATGAACCGTGTTTTTGATCAACTCCAATACCTCCAGGGGTCATAGCACCAGGGCGATTGGCGGTTTTTGTGTGCCTTGTACTACTACTATTACGCTTTACTCGGGATACACTTATACTTGAAGTTGTGCGGTCACTTAAGTTGTTTTGCGGTTTGCACGCGCTATTGCAATCATATGTATTAAGCGAGGCAATTCGGGAAGTTCGTACATTGGATGGTTGACGAATACCAATTGAATATATTTGACGATATGTAAGTTTTTTTATGATTGGTTTAATCCCATATATATTATATGTGCATGTTGAGCATCTGGGAGCAACCGGACAATCTAATATTTTTTTAATACATATTTCACCAACCGGAAGACTATACTTATAGTATTCTAAAGAATTATCACATATATCATCAACTGTTACTCCTGTTTTTTCGGACATACCATTTTTTGATACTATTTTTCCACTACAATCAATAATTACTTTAATAGGCATATTAAATATATAATATATAAATTTTATTTTGTTAAAAATTATATAAAACTATTTTATTTGATAAAAGTACTAACATAAAAGAAAATTTAAATTTTGAAATACTTAATCCTCAGTGTGAGTTGTATATAGGTCGAATGTCTCTGTTAATAAAAATGTTTGAATGGATAAAAAATATTTGAATAAATGTAATTGCATGTATTTGTATAGAATTAATATTTGAATAGTAATGGTGATTATATATACCACGTTTAAATAAATATTTTTTTTGTTAAAATTTGCATAATAAAAAATGATTTAATTATTATCATAATTATCATCAAACAATGATTATTTATAAATTATGGAAATTGTAAATGAACTTAAAACCGTAAAATGGGGGATAAATGAATACAATGAGTGGGGGGTATCAGGAAGTCCTGAAAATACAAAGGTAACTCACTTAGATATTTCTTATAGTAATATTAAAGGTTCATTAGTGTTAAATAATCTACCCAATTTACAAAGATTAGATTGTTATCGTAATCAAATTACGGAGATTAAAGGACTTGACTTGCCCAATTTACAAGTATTAAATTGCTTTAATAATCAAATTACAGAGATTAAAGGACTTGACTTTCCCAATTTACAAGTATTAAATTGTTCTAATAATCAAATTACTACAATTGAAGGACTTAACTTGCCCAATTTACAAAGATTATTTTGTGAATATAATAAAATTACGGAGATTAAAAGACTTGACTTGCCCAATTTACAAGTATTAAATTGTCATAGTAATCAAATTACTATAATTGAAGGACTTGAGTTTCCCAATTTACAAAGATTATATTGTTATCATAATCAAATTACTACAATTGAAAGACTTAAATTACCCAATTTACAAGAATTATATTGTTCTCATAATCAAATTACTACAATTGAAGGACTTGATTTGCCCAATTTACAAACATTATATTGTGGTAATAATCAAATTAGAGAGATTGAAGGACTTGACTTGCCCAATTTACAAATATTACAATGCTCTTATAATCAAATTACAGAAATTGAAGGACTTCAGTTGCCCAATTTACAAACATTATATTGTGGTAATAATCAAATTACTACAATTGAAGGACTTGAATTGCCCAATTTACAAGAGTTATATTGTTTTCATAATCAAATTACTACAATTGAAGGACTTGAGTTGCTTAATTTACAAATATTACATTGCTATTCTAATCAAATTACTACAATTGAAGGACTTAACTTGCCCAATTTACAAGAATTAAATTTCTCTTATAATCAAATTACGGAGATTAAAGGACTTAACTTGCCCAATTTACAAGAATTATATTGCTCTTATAATCAAATTACGGAGATTAAAGGACTTGAGTTGCCCAATTTACAAACATTATCTTGTAAATATAATAAAATTACGGAAACTGAAGGACTTGGGTTGCCCAATTTACAAAAATTAGATTGTTCTAATAATCAAATTACTACTTTAGCATTTATGTTACCAAATACTTTGCGAAACTTATGGTATACTGGTAATCCAGTTGAGTATATTGCTCCAAATATCCAACGATTTTTAAATAGGTCTAAAACAAGTCAAGGCGTTTACAATGATTCGCAAAATGTTCATAATCATCATGTGCAAGAGTGTGTTCGAACATCCATTGCCCGACTAATGGGATTAAAGCCAACTATAGTAAATGTTCGTGACTATATTGTGAATGATAGTGTATTAATGGAAACCGTTAAGCAGTTGTTAATGGAATACATGGACGATACAACAGTTCACTCAGTGGTTCAGGTAACATTTGAAGAGTTGCTAAGGTGTGTGTTGTCGGTCGCGGATATACATGTAGAAAGTAGTGAAATAAAACGAATTTTGAATGATGAGATGGTTGATTCTCAGTGTAAGTGTTATACAGGTCGTATGTCTCGGTTAATAAATTGTTTGAATGGTTATAGTGATTGCGTTAGTATTCATATTTCCGATTCTGAGCAAATCGGAAATATAATTCAAATTGAAAAGTTAAAATTAGAAGAGCAGAATATGTATTCAGTGGAGAAGCACCGGGAGGTGGTAATTGATGAATTAGAGTCTCGAAATGTTAGTAAAGAAGTAATAGCTGAGTGGGTAAGTTTTATTGAATAGTGAAATTATATTTATGCCTTGATTATTTATTTTGTTCTTTTTGTTAAATAAGTAAGTTTTATTAATAAAAATCACTTTGGAAGTGTTGTCATTAAATGGGGATAATCTGTTATAATTCCATCTATTCCCATTTTACTTAATTTATTAAATACTTTTATTGAATTAACAGTCCATGGTAAAACTTTTACTCCATATTTATGCATTTTCATAATTAAATATTTATTAACAAGAGAAAAGTGTGGCGAAAGTATATCAACCTGACATATATATTTTTGACTTCGCAAAAATATGTTTAGTTCCTCTTGTGTTTCTACTAAAAACGAAGTGACTGGTTGGGTTGTTATATTGCGTATTTCTCTCAATAGTTCAATATCAAAACATTGAATTGTAATATTATAAAAAAGAGGACGATATTTTTGGATAGTTTTAAGTAATATTAATGCAGATTGTTGTTTATTTAATACACTGTTATTTGTATCCATTTTTATCTCAATATTTAAAGGATAATTTGGGGTTGATGTACTTTTAAGCCATAAAAAAAAATTATCAAGAGTTTGAATTTGTGGTTCAGATATTAACTGTAGTTCTGATAGTGCATGTTGATGAATTTGTTGATACTCGCCTGTATTTTTGTTTTCAATCGATGTATTGTGAAAAACGACTAATTGGTTATCCTTTGTTAATCTTGTATCAAGTTCAAGACCATATGCATGATTATCAATGGCAAATTGAAATGCTGAAATTCTATTTTCAATAATACCTGGAATTATGGCTCCTCGGTGTCCAAAAATGGACATAACTGGCCAATATAATGTTTTCCATCTAAGTATTTGTTTATACAACTTAAATATGTAATATAATAGTATGCTTAACAAAATAATATTTATAATATTTTCCATTGTTTATTTTTGTATAATATATTATATTTTTTCTATTATATTTATATTATATCTTTATGGTGTTGTTTAAATAGTAATAGACCTCTGAGTTTCTCCATTTTCAAGTAATGCCAATTGTAGTTCATATGACCCGAATATGTTTCCAAACCACGTATCATATCCTTTAACATATATATTCCATACATCTTGAGGGTTAAGAGCACTTGCATAATATTGGAAACGCGATGTCCATCCAGCAAATCCACCCATTGGAGTTAAAAACAGTTTGGAATTTGTACTAACCTTGGCAATTCCAGGTAGCAAGCATGTTTTAACAAGCTTACCGTCAATGTATAAATCAAGTGTTCTGTTATACACGCTCA
>Ga0233436_1000805_pt1 | contig 30897 bp, 33 predicted proteins | sample SI_122_August201_2_FD_182723 | JGI IMG/M metagenome (GOLD analysis project Ga0233436, IMG submission 182723) | Seawater microbial communities from Saanich Inlet, British Columbia, Canada - SI_122_August2016_150_MG | ecosystem: Environmental > Aquatic > Marine > Inlet | place: Canada: British... | reverse complement strand
GTCCGTACGTTAAAGCCATTATTGATCGAATTATTCGCGATACCAAAGCGCTTAAAACTATGGGGCTTAATACCGTAGCAATTATGTCAAATAACCCCGATGAATATGAGGCAGATTCTTTTGAAAATATGCAAAAAATTGCCGAGGAAATGGATTTTCCGTTTCCTTACTTGATTGATGAAACACAAGAAATTGCCAAGGCTTATGGCGCAGTTTGTACGCCTGATTTCTTTGGATATAACGCCAATTTAGAATTACAATATCGCGGCCGACTTGATGCATCACGCAAAGAATCTGCCGCAGCAGATGTAAAGCGTGATTTGTTCGAAGCGATGAGTCAAGTCGCTAAAATCGGTCAGGGCCCACAAGATCAAATCCCATCAATGGGCTGCTCTATTAAGTGGTACTAGTTGATTTATATAATAAAAAACTAATATAAGTCAGTTAGCGTATAATTGCGGTCTTTGTCTGCGACTAAAAGACCATGTCTGAAAATAAAACCGATAACAAACCTGATAATAAACCTCAAGCCAAATTTAGTGATTTTGGCTTATCTGATTCGATTCTAAGCGTATTAGATTCTATCGGTTATGAAACGCCGTCACCCATTCAAGAGCAATGTATCACCCACCTACTAAATGGCGAAGATATTATTGGCCAAGCACAAACAGGTACCGGAAAAACAGCAGCATTCGCCCTACCTTTGTTAGACAATATTGATCTTAGTCTAAACGCACCTCAAATATTGATTTTAGCGCCGACTCGCGAGCTGGCTATTCAAGTGTCCGAAGCAGTGCAAGTTTATGCACGTGGTTTAAAAGGTTTTCATGTATTGCCAATTTATGGCGGACAATCATACGATGTTCAATTACGCCCATTAAAGCGTGGTGTGCATTGTATTGTTGGTACGCCAGGCCGAGTCATGGACCATATTAAAAAAGGCACTTTAAAGCTTGATAAATTAAAATCATTTGTCTTAGATGAGGCTGATGAAATGTTAAAAATGGGTTTTATTGACGATATTAAATGGGTAATGGAACGCATTCCTGAACAACGTCAAATCGCGCTATTCTCTGCTACTATGCCAAATATAATTAAACGTGTTGCTGAGAAGTTTTTAAACAACCCTAAAATTGTTAAAGTTAAAAATAAAACTGAAACAGCGCCTACAATCGGCCAAAAATATTGCCTTGTTGGTGGTTTAAGCCAAAAATTAGATGCACTGACCAGGATTCTAGAAGTAACAGAATTCGACGCAATGATTATTTTTGCTAGAACCAAAACACTAACGGTTGAACTGTCTGAAAAACTTTCTGCTAGAGGGTTTTCAGCAGAGGCAATTAATGGTGATATCCAGCAAAGTCAGCGTGAAAAAATTATTAATAAATTTAAAAAAGGTGGCATTGATATTTTAGTTGCTACTGATGTTGCTGCTCGTGGACTAGATGTACCAAGAATTTCACACGTGGTCAACTATGATATTCCTCAAGATGCAGAGACTTACGTGCACCGTATTGGCCGTACTGGTCGTGCTGGGCGCGAAGGCGAGGCAATTTTATTTGTATCGCATCGTGAACGTCGCATGCTTAATAATATTGAGCGAGTTACACGCCAAAAAATTGAGCCACTTGAACTACCAACTGCGAAAATCATTAATGAAAAACGCATCGACACATTCAAAAAGAAAATAACTGAAACCCTTAGCAACCAAGATTTAACTATTTTTGAAAAACTAGTCACTGAATTCCAAGAAGCCAACGAAGAAGTTTCTCATCTTAAAGTAGCAGCAGCTTTAGCGCATATTGCCCAAGGCAATGAGCCGTTATTATTATCAGAAAAAGAACCTAGTTTTGGCCGTGATCAAAAACCAGGTGAAGAAAAAGTTGTACCAGTAGAGGCTAGCCCTCTTAAAGATCACCCACAAATACCAATGCGTCGTTATAAGCTTGAAGTAGGCAATAGCAACAATATCAAGCCTGGAAACATCCTTGGTGCTATCGCCAATGAAGCTGACATGGACAGCGAATACATTGGTTCTATTCAGATTTTTGATAACTTCTCTACAGTGGATCTGCCTGATGAGATGCCAAAAGAAACTTTTGAAGTGCTGAAAAAGACAGTGGTTAACGGTAAACGCTTAAATATCGTCGAACTCACTGAGAAAAATAACAAGGCCACTATTGGCGGCACTTCAGGAAAACGTAATTTTGGTCGTGGAAAATTTTCCAAAGGTGGCAGAAATGATAGACGCGGTGGTAGAGACTCTCGTGGTGGTGATAAAAGAGGTGGTGATCGAAACAGAAAACCAAAATTCTCACGCTCTAAGCCTAAAAAATAAATAGAAAAATCATTTAGTACTTTAATTGATTTAAAGTACGTTAAAATAGCGGGCGCTGGTAAAGAATACGGCTACTATTTATATTTTGTTGTTTGAACTTTTTCAAGTTTCTCTAAGTTATAAAGGTGGTATGTTTTTTCGGTAATTTTTTAAACTTATAGGAGACACAATGTCTACAACAGGAAAAGTCAAATGGTTTGACGCAAAAAAAGGTTTTGGTTTTATTGAGCAAGAAAGTGGTGACGATGTATTCGTTCACTTCCGTGCTATTCAAGGTGACGGTTACAAGTCATTAGAAGAAGGTCAAGAAGTAGAGTTCGATTTAGAAGATGGCGCTAAAGGCCCACAAGCGGCTAACGTACACCCTCAGTAACTGTTAAAGTTATTTGAGTTAAAAAAACCCAGCTTAAACGCTGGGTTTTTTATTGCTCAAAATTCAACAATTATTCTACTCTTTAAGAAATTAACAACCTTGGATATTGACTCTTCCAGTCGCTCTTGATCAGTGTTTATGATTAATTCAGGATTTGGTGGCTCTTCATAAGTAGAATCGACGCCTGTATAGTTTTTAATTTCTCCCATTCTGGCACGTTTGTACAATCCTTTTACATCTCTTGATTCGCAAGTACTTAAACTAGCGCGACAATAAATTTCTATAAAGTCACCATGAGGCATTAGCTCGCGAACTGTATTTCGATCTTGCTTAAATGGACTAATAAAAGCGGTCATCACAATAGTGCCAGCCTCCGCCATTAGTTTAGCAACCTCACCAATACGGCGGATATTTTCCTTGCGATCATTGTCATCAAATCCAAGATCTGATGACAATCCATGCCTTATATTGTCGCCATCCAATACAAATGTTTTGCATCCCTTGCTAAATAACTCTTCCTCTACTGCATGCGCTAAAGTTGACTTTCCAGACCCCGAAAGCCCCGTAAACCATAACACGACAGACTTATGTCTGTTTGTCTGATTACGTCTATTGCGGGTGACCGTTGCATGATGATAAATTATATTTTCACTTTTCATAGAAAATTAAATGGCGACCTTATTTAAATTGTCATATAAAATTTTGCATTTTTGATATAACGCCTGATTATAATCAGTTTCAATATTTTTTTTCACGTTTCTAAATTTGAAATCATAATTTCCTATTTCTAAAAAATTACGAATATTTTCCCAGGACTTTCCAGAATATAACAACCCGCCATTCACAAATACAATATTAGGATCCCCCTCATGTACTTTGATTAACTTAGCATAAAGCAGCCACCACTGCTCTAACCAATGATCGACACACTCTAGATTTGTATGTTTAAGGTTTTCTGACGTGATAGACTGATAAGAGAGTCCGAATTCACTGTGATGAATCCAATCCATATAATCCTTAATAAAACCATCCTTTTGTTGCACTTTGGAGAATTCCACATGTTGCTTTAATAGGGAACAAGCATGGTTGAGTGGATCTTTAAAAACGATTAATATCTTGGCACTGGGTAATATTTTTTGCAAAACATCAATTCGATTGACATTTTGATTGTTTTTACTCAAATATCTGCGCTGCTGACAACTATTCTGAATTAATCCAACATAATTTTTAAACTGCTTATTTGCCTCCTGATTAGAAAATGTCTGCCAAAAAACCTCCTCAAATGCCTCTGGAGAATTAGTGTCAACCATAATGCCATCTCCATGAGCACGCTCAGTTTTCTCTTGAGCATTGTTTTTACCACTTATCTCTCCCCATAAGTTAGGCGACATTACAAATGGCATATTTGCATAGGAGAGGGATGCAAATTTACCAGATGCATGAACTGCTTCCAATAAAATTGTAGTGCCTGCACGCGCCAATCCTGTCACAAAAACAGAATCTTTGATTTCAGTAGTTGATTTTTTTAAAAAAACAGCCTTTTCAAAATCAAACGCCATCTCCCGCATAAAGCGAGAAGAGAGTGCAATGCGATGAAGCAGTTGTTGCCAAAAGTTATAATTATTCACCCATTACTACCTTATTAATTTTTGGCGAATTTTCAAATAGAACAACGATAACAGTAGCATCTCTACCATACCAACTACTGAAATAGAAAGTTGGAAAAATTCATCAAACAGCCATCCTAGCCCTAAAAACAATCCCACAACCAGTAGCAATACGCTTAAAAATTTCAGCGCATTGATAATAATAATCAAGGCATAAGTTGGAATCACTCTCTCCTTCCAATGATCACTAACACTATTAGATGACATTAGCTTTACAAAACTTGCAAATTTTTCAACCATCTTATGCACAAAATTCAGAGCATCTATTCGTATGAAAAACTCTATCGTAATAACGCAAAAAACGACCAACACAAGATGATTACTCACGATTTTTCTGTTTTACGTCGTTTTAGCCACCTTTTAACAGGATAGTAAATAAAACCAAATATTGCCATAAATATCGCTGCCAATATGCCAAATACCACCGCAATGGCGCCACCACCCATGCCCGGACCAATATAAGCGCTGGCTGGCAATGTCAGTAGCAACAAAATAGATAGTACAATTTTTCTTATCTGTTTTGCACTTATTTGCATGAGACTCCCTCAAATTGCGCAAGCATCGGTGCTGCTTCTTGAGGCGTTAGATAGCGACTCCATGATGACATAGCGATTCTCTCCTCATCAATTCTACGTACATACTCCCACTTCACCTCATCAGCACTAACTCGAAGAATCCGCCCATTGTTTGACTCATCAATAAACAGATCACCATCTGATAACGGCGTACCACGCCCTTCTGATAAAGTTTGCACCTCCATTTGTTGCATAATTTTTTCATAAGGTTCTCTAACTTTGTTAGTTTTAAAGTCATAAAAATAGACATTGTTGTGGCCATCGAATAGCTTGCCAAACATAATATTATTTCCAAACACAGAGATTGTATGCTCATCTACAAAATTCAGATCATGCTGATTCATCCACGGACCCGTCTTAAGCCAGAGAATTTTATTGGTCGAAGGACGATAGAGCATCACCGTACTACGATGGCGCAGACTTAATAATAGATCGCCTTTCTTCCAATAGTTCGAGTCCGTTAGTGCGGGCTGAATATCGTTAATATGAATTGGGTCTTTATTATCTTCACTAGCTACTGCCATTAGTCCACGATAACCATTTTCTACCAATATTTCCGCTATTGATTTTTTAAACAATACCTCTCCAGATGGAGATATTTTGGTAATCGCATCATCACGAAATTTACCAACTTGCGAGTAGCTATGCGGATAAACCACTGATGGCGTCCAGATATTACCCTGATGATCTAGCTCATTACTATGGTGAAAAGTGCCATCAACAAATAGACGGTTTTCAGCACAAAGATTCATCCCATACAGCCCTGAGCCACTATTAAAGACCAGACCACCATCTGCCTGTGGCAAGGGGTGCATGAGTCTAAAGTTTGATTGAGCCGTAAAATCCGAACCATACTCTTCGCTTAGAACATTAAGATCATTCAAAGCATCAATATCAGGCGCCCATTCATGTAGGGTTTTTTGCGAATTAATCTGGATCAATTGCACGGTGGCTTGTGACTTCTCGTCATCATAACTGCTTAAGAGTAGATAACCCTCATCAGCCAAAACTCCAGCAGGGAGTTTTCCATCTTTTTTAAAGCCATCTAAATTTTCAAATCTGCCATTTGCAATCTGTTGTCCATTAGAACCTATATGAAAAACTTTCTTAATCTGCGATGGAAAATCAGCAATCTTTAACATTATCTCTCCAAAAGCCCCTAGCTTATCTCCACCCATTAACACATGGCGTACTGAGGCGCCAAACAACACCGAACCGATAATGCCGATAAACAGCAACACCATGACTAGATACAACGATACTTTTTTCTCTAAATTTAACAAACTACACCCCTTTTTTCATAAAAATATCCCGATTTGGGATTGATTTATTATAAACCTAAAATGGGTTTATATGCCACATATTAAATTTAGAAAATCAATCTATTCAAAGCAACACACTGCTTTGCGTGATTTCTGGATTAATCGCAGAAAAGAGCTTGGATTATCACAAGCAGAGCTTGCTGAAAAAATCACTGTTATGCAATCATTGATTGCCAAAATCGAAACGGGCGATAGACGCTTAGACATTGTAGAGATGGTTGATTATGCTCAGGCGCTAGAAATTGACCCACATACTGTAATTGACTTAATTATTGAACACAATTCTTTGTAATAAAAATTTTAGAAATAATGAAAATGAGCCAAAAATCACCGTAATTCAGCTCTAAACAAGCTAAAAAATTCATAAAAACAGCTTGTTTATACAGTTTTTATCTCAAAAACCATATCCAGCTAAGATAGTATTAATAATTTATGAAATTTTACTAATGATAGTATTTTATGATATCATTAGCTATAATGAACAATAAACACAAGAAAACCCTAAAAAGGCTTTTAACCAAGCCTGTTTTAAGCAATATTAAGTTTGATGAGGTGGATAAATTACTAATTTCACTCGATTTGGAACGAATAGAGGCAAGTGGATCAAGAATTACTTATAAATTTGATGATGATAATTTTATAACTTTACACAAGCCACATCCAAATAATGAAATTAAGCGCTATGTTGTTAAAAAATTGCAAATTTTCTTATTTAATATAGGAGTAAAAAAATGAACTATAAAGGCTATGAAGCATCCATCCATTTTGATGAAGAAGATAAAATTTTCTGGGGTGAAATTATTAACCTTGGCAGTAAGTCAATGATTTTATTTCACTCTGAAAATGCAAACGAACTCGAAAATGAATTTCAAATTTCAGTTGATGCCTACCTTGAAGCTTGCAAAAAAACTGGATCTAGCGCTAAAAAACCTTTTAGTGGAAAAATGCTAATCAGAACAACACCTAGTATTCACGCCAAGGCAGTTGCCAGTGCAAAAACTCAAGGAATTAGTGTAAATAAGCTCGTTGAACAAGCCATTGTTGAGCGAGTTGGCATTCACTAAAAATAGATTGATGAAAACATTCTACTGGTACGACTACGAAACCTTTGGCATTAGCCCAAGAATTGATCGAATCTCGCAATTTGCAGGTATTCGTACCGATGAAAACCTTAATATCTTAGATGAGCATATGTTTTATTGCAAGCCAACGCATGATTGCTTGCCATCACCAGAGGCTTGTGCAGTCACCGGTATTAGCCCACAACTTTGTGAGCAAAAAGGCATGATTGAGCATGAATTTATCAAGAAAATACATGAAGAATTTTCCACGCCAAATACTTGTGTTGTTGGCTATAACTCGATTCGATTTGATGATGAATTCACCCGCCATACTTTATATCGAAATTTTATCGACCCTTATGCTTGGCACTGGAAAAATGGCAATACGCGTTGGGATATTTTGGATGTGGTACGCTTATGCTATGCACTTAAAAAAGATGCTAGCCTAAAGTGGGTACATAACGAAAAAGGCAAGCCTATTTTTAAGCTTGACCAACTCTCATTGGCTAATGGTATTGAACACGCTAATGCACATGATGCACTGGCTGATGTACGAGCTACTATTGCGATTGCAAAAATCATAAAAGACACACAACCACAACTGTTTGATTACGCCTTTAGCCTACGTGAGAAAAAAACTGTTGAAGGTAAAATCAGACTGTTTGAGCCAATGCTACATACTTCTGGCATGTACCCTGCCACACTGTCTTGTACGCGCTTGGCAGTCGCACTGGCTTACCACCCAGAATACAATGACCGAGCGATTGTATTTAATCTTGATCAAGATCCATCAATGCTTTTAGAAATGGACATTGAGGAATTAAAAACCCTAATGTTTACCAAGCAGTCTGAGCTACCTGAAGGCACTGAAAGATTACAAATAAAAGATTTAATTTTTAATAAAAGCCCAATGTTTGTGCCCAATGTTTATAAGCTTGACCCTAAAGTTGTGGCGCAACTACAGATTGATATGGATGCTTGCCTGCAGCGCTTGTCTTTTATTAAAGATAATCAGACTGCAATTAGTAAAGTCGCTCAAGACCTCTATAGAAACGATCAAGAACGTACTCAAACGACTGATGCTGATCAAGCGCTTTATAACGGCTTTATGGATAACACTGACAAGCGACTTGGTGATCAAATACAAATGCTGAGTGTAGATGAATTAAAAGACTTTCACCCTAAGTTTAAAGATGAAAAACTCAGCACTTTGTTAATGCATTTTAAAGCCAGAAATTACCCTGAAACATTAAGCGAAGATGAGGCTGAAGATTGGTTTGAAATCGTACAAGGTAGAGTGCAAGCTGGTGAAAATGGTTACTTAAATATCGATGAATATTTTCAACGCATTAACACTATGCGCGAACAACAGCCTAACAAAGAAAAACTTTGGCAGCAGCTTGAAACTTATGGCGAATCTTTCTTCTAAACACATTGGTTCGTTTTGCTATTGATTTAATTATCGGGTATAATCTTCGCACATTGAGGAAACCAACAAAAGAGAAGAATGAACGCCGAGACACGTTTTGAAATGTTTGAAAGGTTATTGAAAAAGATACCTAATCCAACCACAGAATTAAATTATAACACCCCTTTTGAGCTGCTAGTTGCAGTTACATTATCAGCGCAAGCCACTGATAAAAGCGTCAATAAAGTGACTGACAAGTTATTTCCAATTGCCAATACACCTGAGACAATTTTTGAGCTTGGTGAAGACACGTTGCGCAATACGATTAAAACTATCGGTCTATTCAATTCAAAAGCCAAGCATATTATTCAAGCTTGTAAAATTCTGATTGAAAAGTATGATTCTGCTGTGCCGGAAACTCGTAAAGAGTTAGAGGCTCTGCCTGGTGTTGGTCGTAAAACGGCTAATGTGGTTTTAAACACAGCTTTTGGCCACCCAACAATCGCGGTAGATACGCACATCTACCGTGTTGCTAACCGCACAGCAATTGCTAGCGGTAAAACGGTACTTGAGGTTGAAAAGAAGCTGGTTAAATTCATCCCTGATGAATATCGCGTACCTGCACATCATTTAATGATTCTTCATGGTCGTTACACTTGTAAGGCGCGTTCACCATTATGCACCGACTGCATCTTGCTAGATCTTTGTGAATACGAAGAAAAAAATCTTTAATAGTTTAATCTTACAATAGAGCCGATGCTCTACACACAAGACAGAACTCAGCAACGACAATTTCTTGCCAACGCTTGGCAAAAATTCTTAGATAAAAAAATACTCGACCCGCTCGAAGATCAGCTCACGCAAGTGATTGAGATGCATCCTGAGTATCACAAACTCATTAATGATGTGGAATCTGAATACTTTCCAGAACAAGGCGAAGTTAACCCTTTTTTACATATCAACTTACATTTATCCTTAAGAGAGCAGCTCTCAATTAATCAACCAAAAGGCATTAATGAGTATTATCAAAAAATATTAGATAAAGTCAAAGACCCACATGAAGTTGAACACAAGATGATGGATTGCATCGCGCAAATGATTTTCTCATCACAAAAAAACAACACGCCAATGGATCATCAGGCTTATATTCGTTGCTTAGAGTCGCAATCTAGAGCGTAAGTTTAATAACGCTAGATTAGGTCTGCCAATTAACAAAGTTGGTTAGTAACTGCAAACCATCATGCTGTGATTTTTCCGGGTGGAATTGCACTGCAAACATATTGTCTTTTGCAATAGCGCAGGTAAAGTCAATACCGTAATCAGTTGACCCAACCACAACAGCACGATCAGCTTCTTTTACATAATAACTGTGCACACTGTAAAAACGCGCATTGTCATCAATATTGTGCCAAAGTGGGTGTTCAAGCTCTTGTTTTACGGTATTCCATCCCATGTGTGGAATTTTAAGATCACTTTTATCAAACTTTACCACATCTCCTGGGATTATTGACAACCCGTCAGTGCCGCCATTTTCTTGAGAGTGATCAAATAAAAGTTGTAACCCTAAGCAAATACCTAAGAAAGGTTTTTCGTGTGCGGCTTGTTTAATCACATCGACCAAACCATGCTCGTTAAGCGCTTGCATGCAAGCGCCCATTGCACCTTGACCAGGAAACACAACACGATCAGCTTCGCTGATTAGCGCTGCATCATCAGTAAGAAAGACTTGATCATTGGGTGTGACATGTTCAATGGCTTTTTGCACTGAGCGTACGTTGCCCATGCCATAGTCAACAATGGCTATGGACATAATTTATAAACTACCTTTGGTCGATGGGATAACGCCAGCCTGACGTTCATCTGGTGTTACTGCCATGCGTAATGCTCTACCGAAAGCCTTAAAGACAGTCTCGGCTTGGTGATGAGAATTTACACCTTTGATGTTATCAATGTGCAAAGTGATCAGAGCGTGATTAACGAACCCTTGGAAAAATTCAGAAATCAAATCTACATCAAAAGTGCCAATCATTGCACGCGTAAAATTAACATTGAGCTCTAAACCAGGACGACCAGACAGATCTAACACAACACGTGACAATGCTTCGTCTAATGGCACATAAGCGTGTCCATAACGAGTAAACCCTGCTTTATCGCCGACCGCTTGTGCAAATGCTTGGCCTAAAGTAATGCCAATATCTTCAACACTGTGGTGATCGTCGATCTCGGTATCGCCATCACATTTAATGTTTAAATCCATTAAACCATGACGTGCGATTTGATCCAACATGTGGTCTAAAAATGGCACACCAGTATCGATATTTGCCTGACCAGTGCCATACAAGTTTAGCTCGACATTAATGTCTGTTTCGTTGGTTTTTCTTGATACTTTAATCATTTTTTTATTTTTTATAAATACTCTTCAATCAAAATTTCAGCAATCTGAATCGTGTTGAGTGCTGCACCTTTACGAATATTATCAGAAACCACCCACAAGTTGAGGCCTTTATCGTGAGATATATCTTCACGGATTCGACTGACAAACGTATCATCATGGTTGGTTGCCTCAACAAATGGGGTTGCATAACCACCATCTTCACGCTTATCCATCACTGTAACGCCATTCGCTTCAGATAAAATTTTAGTGGCTTCAGCAGCTGTAATCTTGGTTTTAGTTTCAATATTAATCGCTTCAGAATGGCCATAAATTACCGGCACACGTACTGCTGTCGGATTGACTAAAATATTTTCATCTTCAAAAATCTTTTGCGTCTCCCACACCATTTTCATCTCTTCTTTGGTGTAGCCATTGTCTTGAAAAACATCAATATGCGGAACAACATTAAATGCAATTTGCTTTGGGTAAACTTCAACATCAACATTGGTATCACCACCAAGCAATTTAGTAGTCTGGTTAATTAGCTCAGAAATAGCTTCCTTGCCTGAACCCGATACCGCTTGGTAAGTAGCGACGTTAATACGCTCAATACCCACCGCATCATAAATTGGCTTAAGCGCCACTAACATTTGAATGGTTGAACAATTAGGGTTGGCAATAATATTACGCTGTGTATAGCCTGCAATTGCATGCGGATTAACCTCTGGAACCACCAAAGGAATATCTTCATCGCGGCGAAAATGTGCCGTATTGTCAATCACCACACAACCAGCTTCCGCTGCAATTGGTGCATATTTTTCAGAAATATGGCCACCTGCTGAGAACAAACCAACTTGCGCTTGAGAAAAATCAAAGGTGTCTAAATCTTGTACTGTCCAGCTTTTGCCTTGACACAATACTTTCTTGCCTGCAGAATTGGCACTCGCTAATGGGTATAAATTGTTAATTGGGAAATTACGCTGTTCTAAAATCGAAAGGATAGTTTCGCCCACAGCACCTGTTGCGCCAACAACGGCAACGTCATATGTCTTACTCATAAGTGTATAAACTGAAAATTATAATATCTGAGATATTATACTTGATTGTCAATGTCGATAAATTGATGCTTAAGATCAAATTTTTCACTCAAGTGTTGGCATAGCGCTTGCACACCGTAGCGCTCAGTCGCATGGTGTCCTGCTGAAATAAAAGCAATATCATTTTCTTTTGCAATGGCTGGAATCTGCTCAGACACTTCGCCGGTTAAGAAGATATCAGCATCTACATTAATTGCATGATCAATATAACTTTGTGCACCACCTGTACACCAGGCAATACGCTTAAGTTGTTTATTACTATCACCCAATATTAAAGGTTTGCGTTGCGTAGCAGATTCAACCACTTGACCAAACTGCGCTAAGCTCATGTCAATATCACCCTGCCACACTAGAGTATCACCAATAGGCGTTGGGCTTTGGATAGCAAGTTTTTGTGCCAACTGAATATTGTTACCCACTTTGGTATGTGCATCAAGTGGCAAATGATAAGCAAATAAATTAATATTATTGGCAAGTAACTGCGCAATTCTGTTGCGCTTTATACCGGTAATTTTAGTATCTTCATTTTTCCAAAAAAATCCATGATGCACAAACAAGGCATCGGCCTTTTCATCAATCGCTTGTTCAATCAAAGCTAAATTAGCACTAACGCCAGAGATAATATTGGTAATTTCTTGGCATCCTTCAATTTGTAGGCCATTTGGACAATAATCCTTAAACTGATCTACATTCAAATAATCAGCGCAATAATTTGCTAAGTCTTGATGATTAACCATAATGATTTTTTACAATTTCAATAAATTGTGCATTTTCTTGTGCACTACCAACAGTTACTCGCAAACAATCAGTCAATCTTGGTGCGGCGCTTAGATTTTTAATGAGCACACCTTGGGTCTTTAGCGCTTCAAACAACGCATCGGCAACTGGCGCTTTAAATAAAATAAAATTCGCTTGCGAGGGGTAAACTACTAGGCCTTCGATAGTATTCAAAGCATCAGATAAGCTAGTACGTTCCGCAAGAATGGCTTTGGCGTTTTTATCAATTTCTTCTTTTTCTTGTAATAAGAAGTTGGCGCTCACCTGAGTTAAGGTATTGATATTGTAGGGCAGTCTTAGCTTGTCTAATTCATTCACCGTATCTTGTGCGCCAATCAGTAAGCCTAAACGCAAACCAGCAAAGCCAATTTTAGAAACTGTTCTAAGTAATACTAAGTTTGGATACTTGGCAATATCCATCAAAAAGCTGTCATCTGCATAAGCGTAATAAGCTTCATCCAGCACTACCATTGCCTTAGTAGAAGTAATGATCTTCTCAATGGCACTGCGATCAAATGCATTGCCGGTTGGATTATTCGGATACGCGATAAAGATAAGTTTTGGGTTATGCGCTTCTATGGCTGACAACGTTGCTGGCAAGTCGATCTCAAAATTATCATCTAAATTAACACCTTGGTAGTTTAGGCGTGTGAATTTTGCAATCATGCCGTACATGACAAAACTTGGCTCAATACTTAAAATCGTATCGCCCGTCTCACAAGCCAGTGCTAAAAGCTGAATCAACTCATCAGAGCCATTACCTAACAACACACCAAACTCAGCTGGAATATCCATTAACTCACGTAGTGTTTGGCGTAATTCGTCAGCACTAGGGTTAGGGTACCGATTAAGATCGGCATCAGCTAAATAAGCCAAATACTGGCCAATCAACTCATCTGGTAAAGGAAATGGGGATTCCATTGCGTCGAGCTTAACCATGTCATCAGACGCAGGCACATGATAAGCATTAATTGCTTGAATGTCAGAGCGCAGCCAATTATTAATAAAACTCATTATTTAGGTAATTCTCGATTAGGATGATATTGCATTTTACCTATACTCTTTGCGTTTAATAGGCTTTGGTATGTGTAGTCTAATGCGCGTTTGCATGCAATATCCACATCAACCCCAGAAGCTAGTAATGCGCTAATGGCACTTGATAATGTACAGCCAGAGCCATGGTAATTGCCTGGTAATTTGATATAAGTAAAACGCTCGACACATTGTGCATGGTGATATAAGCGATGCTCTATTTGCTCATCAGACGTATCCGTTGTAGTCAACAACACCCACTCACAAGGTAGCGATTCAATCGCTTTTTGTTCATCATTCATTGATGATAGTGCAATCAGTTCAGCGACATTTGGTGTTAGCACAGTAACCATTGGTAGTAAATCTTGCTTAAGGGTTTTTAACGCTTGATCCTCTAATAATTGTTGGCCAGTACTCGAGCTAACAACAGGATCAAGTACAACCGTTATTGCTTCGCAAGTTTTTAACAAGGAGGCAATTGTTTGAATTTGAGTATTGGATGACAACAAACCAATTTTAACCACTGAAAAATCGACATCTTCTTTAAGGTGGTTAAATTGTTCAGTAATTAGTTTTACGTCTACAGCTTGTGCTGATTTAACTGATTGTGTGTTTTGTACGGTTAGTGTGGTAATAATGGGTAATGGTGTTACGCCGAATTGATTAATGGTTTCAATATCAGCGCTAACGCCTGCACCGCCACAAGGATCAAGGCCAGATAAAACTAAAACAGAGTCTAGCACGTTGTATTACTGGGCTTCTTTTTGAATAAGATAATCTACCACTTCAAACAATCGTTTTTCACCACCAGCATGTTTTGAATCTACCCAGTACTTACCATTAATAACAAACACCGGCACGCCGCTGGTTTTGTATTTAACCGTATTGAGTTTTGATTTGTTAACCTTAATGCGCACTGAGAAAGATTTAAAAGCATTACTAGCCTTTTCCTTATCAACACCATGATCAGCCAGCCAGTTGATAAAATCTTCGTTATCAGTAAAAGGCGTTTTATGAAGATGGATTGCATCAAACAACTTACCATGAAGCCTATCAACTTCATTTAATTGCTCTAATACATAATAAAAAATTGCGCCATTTATCCAGCGATCAGAAAATACCGCGGGTTGACGAATAAACTTAGCCGATTCGGGTAATTTTTTTAGGTAATTTTCAACCAGTGGCTCGACATTAAAACAATGTGGGCAGTAATACCAAAATAATTCTCTAACCTCTACCTTATCGCCTGTTACCGTTTTAACCGGTTTGTCTAATACAACATAATCCTTGCCTGCTACAAAGCTTGCCACAGCAATATTACTGTAAATAACCACAAAAAAAGCAATCAAAAAGGTGTGTAATTTTTTCATAAATTTACCATTATTTATTTAAGGACTTGACCAATATTATACTGCGATAAATCAAAGGTGTTACTCGATTGGAAGCCCAACCAAAGCACCTGATAAGAACGCTGTTCGACTGGGTGAATTAACTCAGCATTCAACTCTGCTAATGGCGCTAAAACAAACGCGTATTTTAAAATATCATCTCTAGGTAAATTGGCCGACTCGTCAATCACATCATCATATAACACTAAGTCTAAATCAATTTGTCGCGAAGAAAACTTGGGTTGATTTCTATCTCTACCAATTTTATCCTCTATGTTTTTAAGCACGTCGCTTGTATCAAAAACGTTTAGATTTGTTGTTGCATTAACCCCAACATTGTAAAAGTCATCACCTTTAAAACCTTGAGCGGGTGATTCATAAACATCAGAAAGCTCGATATCTGAAAAATTAAATCGCAACATATCAATTGCAGTTGAGATGTTCAGTTCGCGATTTTGATTAGAGCCAATGTTGATGTGAATATTAGCCATTATTTGATCTTTCAATAATAACACCCACACCTTGTGCACCGGTGACTGCCTCGCCTTTATTAAGGGTTAATTTAACTTTTTTAACGCCAAATTCATTAAGGATTATCTCAGTAATTTTTTCAGCCAGTGTTTCTACCAACTGGAATTCACTGGTTTGTACAAACTCGATTAATCGCTTTGAAACTGCTTTGTAGTCTAATGTTTGGTCGATATGATCCGTTTCACTTGCGACTTTAATATCGGCAGACATCTCTAAATCCAACACAATGTCTTGGCGGATTTCTCGCTCCCAATCATAAATACCAATCACGGTATCAATCTTTAAACCTTGTATAAATACGATATCCATGCTTAAATCAAAAGTTAAAAATTCAAAGTTGAAATTATATGTTACCCACACTCATTATTTGCGCTTATCTGATTGGATCAATTTCAGCTGCGATTATCGTTTGTAAAATATTAAACCTGCCCGACCCGAGAACACAAGGGTCGAATAACCCTGGTGCAACCAATGTGTTGCGTATTGGTGGTAAAAAAGCGGCAGCTGTTGTATTGATCGGCGATGGTTTAAAAGGCGCACTACCTGTACTTGTGGCGCAATATTTGGGTGTTAATTTATTTGAAATGACACTCATTGCTATGGCCGCATTTTTAGGGCATGTTTACCCTATCTTTTTTGGTTTTAAAGGCGGTAAAGGTGTTGCAACATTTTTAGGCGCCTTATTGGCGCTCAACTATTTAGTGGGTTTAAGTTTTGCACTAACTTGGTTGTTCGTTGCCAAGGTATTAAAAATATCTTCGCTTTCAGCACTGATTGCCACCCTATTAACACCACTCTATTTTTACTTGATTAGCAGTGATCTTGATGCAACTTATGTGATTGGGGTGATTTGTATTTGGATTTTCTTTACACATCGAAGCAATATTCAGCGCATACTTTCTGGTAAAGAGGGTTCGATCAAGTCTTGATATTAACGCCTTTCTTGAGTAAGTAAAAAGACACCAGTGTCAGCACTACAATCATGACTAACAAAACACTCATCGATGTCCAAAAATCAGACGTACTCACCCCTAAAAACCCTAACCTAAAGCTGTCTACCATATAGTAGATTGGGTTAAATTTACTCAGATCTTGCCAAAATTGCGGCAGAATATCAATACTATAAAACATACCGCCAAGATAAGTCATTGGCATTAAGATAAAAGTCGGTACGATTGATATATCATCAAATGACTGGGCAAATACCGCGTTAATAAACCCTGCCAAAGAAAACAAAATGGCCGTTAATAAAAATGTCATTGCAGTGATAAAAAGGTTGTCAATCGTAAATTCAACAAAAAATGAAACCGCGATGAATACACCTAAACCCACAACAAACCCACGCACAACACCACCCGAAATATAACCCAACAAAATCACCCAATACGGCACAGGCGAAACCAATAATTCTTCAATGCTGTGATTAAACTTAGCCAGAAAAAATGATGACACTGTATTGGCATAAGCATTTTGAATCACAGTCATTAAAATAATACCTGGGATAATATACTGCAAATAATCAATGCCTTGCATTTGACCAATGCGCTCGCCCATCAAGCCACCAAAAATCAACAAATAAAGTGAAGTGGTGATAATCGGTGGGAAAATAGTTTGCACCCAAATACGCGAGAATCTTAATACTTCTTTAATGACAATGGTTTTATAAGCAATCCACATATTATTTATACTCCATTATTATTTGAAGTTAGATTTAGAAATAAGGTTTCTAGGCGATTCTGTGCACTACGAACATGGTCAACACTCACACCTTGTTTGGCCAAATTTTGCAAAACATTAGTAATGTTATTATCCGAATCAAGAACAACTTGCAAAGAATAGTTATCCAGTCTTTCACACTCAAATCCATCTTCTTTAATCTGCTTAGGTAGAGCACTAGTGCTTTCTAAAATAACCACTTGATGTGCTACTTTAGAAAGTAGTTTTTTCATGCTGGTTTGCTCAATCACTAGGCCATCATCCAAAATAGCAATATGACGACACAACGACTCAGCTTCTTCTAAATAATGCGTGGTAAGGATGATGGTCATGCCTTCATTATTAAGCTCTTTAAGATATGTCCACATAGAGCGGCGTATTTCTACATCAACGCCAGCAGTCGGTTCATCCAATATCAATATCTTTGGTTGGTGAATAAGCGCCCTTGCTAGCATCAACCGACGTTTCATTCCACCTGATAGCGACTTAGCCATATCAAGGCGCTTATCCCAAAGTTGCATTTTTTTGAGTAGTATTTCTGCCTGAACCCTAGCATTGGCACGAGTAATTCCATGGTATCCCGCTTGATTAATGAGTATTTCTTCAATGGGCTCAAACGGATTAAAATTAAACTCTTGCGGCATTAACCCAATCAATCTCTTAACTTCATTGGCATGCGTGTCTTGATTAAGACCCAAAACTTCTACACTGCCTTGGGTCTTGTTCAACAAGCCACACACAATGCCGATCGCCGTGGTTTTTCCTGCGCCATTGCTTCCCAAGAGCGCAAAGAAATCACCTTGCTCAACATGTAAGTCAATGCCTTTCAATGCCTGTAATTGATTGGCGTAAGTTTTTTGCAAACTTGTGATTGATAATGCAACCTGCATATAATTTTAATACCCTAAATAATCGAATGAATTTTCAGCTTTTTATCATACCGTCTAACTAAACAAAACATTTTAACATTTATCCCCTTTTATCAACTATTTTTGCGATAATTATCATCTTTATAATTGCATTTAAATACTGATTATGTCAAGCATTAAAAACATTGAGCTCCCCGATATTGGCGATTTTGACGAAGTTGAAGTTATTGAGATTTTAGTATCTGTTGGCGACACAATAGCGGCAGATGACAGCATAATAACCTTAGAAAGTGACAAGGCCTCAATGGAAATCCCTTGCCCATCAGCCGGCACAGTGACACAAATCAACATCAATATTGGCGATAAAATTAAGCAAGGTGATTCACTAATCAGCCTAGAAAGCGCCGAAGAATCTGAAGAAAGTTCAGGCGATGAAGAAGAATCCGTCGTAACAGAGGAAGAAACAGGCACAAAAATAGTGCCAGTGGTAGTGCCTGATATTGGCGATTTTGATGAAGTAGAAGTGATTGAAATTTTGGTCAATGTTGGCGACGAGTTGGGCGAAGAAGACTCCATCATCACCCTAGAGAGCGACAAAGCATCAATGGAAATTCCAACGCCAGTTGCAGGTACGGTTGAGAGTATCAATATTAGCTTGGGCGACAAGATTGGCCTGGGTGATTTAATTCTTAATATGCAAAGTAGTGGCACCACTAAAACCACGGCGCCAGTACAAGAGTCAGCACTGGCTGCCAAAGCTCCAGCGCCGGCACCGACTAAGCCAGCAGCACCGGCACCAGCCACTAATAACGAATCTGTATCCAACACACCGACGGGCGATTCACACGCTTCACCTTCGATTCGAAAGTTAGCCAGAGAGCTCGGCGTTGATTTATCCAAAGTCACTGGTACTGGGCAAAAGAATCGCGTTTTAGATACTGACCTTAAAGGCTACGTTAAACAAATTATTACTTCAGGCGGTGCTGGTAATGCCATTCCTAAAGTACCGGTGATTGATTTTTCTAAATTTGGCGACACTGAATTACAACCACTCTCAAGAATCAACAAGCTTTCAGGTAAGCACCTAAGCGCTTGTTGGCTTAACATCCCTCACGTTACCCAATTTGACGAAGTCAATATTGACCAAATGGAAGCCTTCAGACAAGAACAGAAAGCCAAAGGTGTCAAATTAACACCATTAGTCTTCATTATGAAGGGTGTGATCCAAGCCTTAAAACAACACCCACGCTTTAATTCTGCCTTAGATGAATCTGGTGAAAATCTAATCATTAAAAAGTACTTCAACCTTGGTATCGCCATGGACACACCAAATGGATTGGTGGTGCCGGTAATCCGAGATGTTGATCAAAAATCATTGAGTGACTTAGCCACAGAGCTTGGAGAAACTTCAGCAAAAGCCCGCGATGGAAAACTCAAACCTGGCGACATGCAAGGCGCTGGGTTCACCATCTCAAGTTTGGGTGGTATTGGTGGTACACAATTTACCCCAATTGTAAATGCGCCAGAAGTGGCAATTCTAGGTGTTTCACGCTCACAAACCAAACCAATTTGGGATGGCAAGAATTTTGTGCCAACCTTAATGCTGCCATTGGCTTTATCTTACGATCACCGTGTGATTGATGGTGCGCAAGGCGGGCGATTTATGGCAGATTTAAACTCAATCTTACAAGATATTAGAGAGATCCTATTATGATTAAAACACAAGTTGTTGTCATTGGATCTGGCCCTGGTGGTTATACGGCCGCCTTTCGTGCAGCCGATTTAGGTAAAGAAGTTGTGCTGATTGAACGCTATGAAAACTTAGGTGGTGTTTGTTTAAACGTAGGTTGTATCCCTTCAAAAGCACTACTGCATACCGCGCAAGTGATTAATGAAGCTGCCGAAGCACTACATCTGGGTGTGACTTTTGGTGAAACCAAAATTGATGTTGATGGCGTGCGCGCCAACAAAGAAAACATCGTTTCTAAACTAACTGGCGGCATTAAAGCACTAGCAAAAGCCAGAAAAGTACAAGTGGTAACAGGCTATGGTAGATTTATCTCAGCCAATCAAATTGCTATCGATGATTCAGATGAAGTAATTGAATTTGAGCAATGCATCATTGCAGCAGGTTCACGCGTTACCAAAATTCCGGCCTTCCCTTTTGATGATTCACGAGTCATGGATTCAACTGATGCGCTTGAGTTAGACAGCGTACCTAAGCGATTATTGATTGTTGGTGGTGGTATTATCGGCTTAGAAATGGCCACTGTTTACAACGCCCTTGGTAGTGAAATTACCGTGGTTGAGTTATCCGACCAACTGATTGCCAGCGCTGACAAAGATGTGGTCACACCACTAGCCAGACGCATTAAAAAACAATATAAAGATATTTACCTTAATACCAAAGTTACCAAAATGGAGGCAACTGATGCCGGCATTAAGGTAGATTTTGAAGGCAAAAAAGCACCAGAAACAGATACTTTTGATAAAGTATTGGTGTCTATTGGTCGCTCACCAAATGGTCAGTTAATTGATGCCGATAAAGCAGGTGTTGAAGTCAATGAATGGGGTTTTATCCCAGTTGACAAACAAATGCGCACTAACGTTAATCATATTTTTGCGATTGGCGATCTTGTTGGGCAACCAATGTTGGCACACAAAGCTGTACATGAGGCCAAAGTTGCTGCTGAAGTTATTTGCGGACACAAGTCTGGCTTTGATGCACTAACCATTCCATCGGTTGCCTACACAGACCCTGAAGTTGCTTGGACAGGTAAAACTGAAAGAGAGCTGAAAGCCGAAGGTGTTGCCTATGAAAAAGGCGTATTCCCTTGGGCAGCATCAGGCAGAAGCCTAAGCATTGGCCGTAGTGAAGGCATGTCAAAAGGTTTGTTTGACGCCAAAACAGGTCGAATTTTAGGCATGGGAATTTGTGGCACTAACGCCGGAGAGCTTATTGCCGAGGCAACACTCGCTATTGAAATGGGCTGTGACATGAGTGATATCGCACTCACCATTCACGCACACCCAACACTATCTGAAACCACCGCTTTTGCCACTGAAATGGCTGAAGGCACCATTACTGATTTATTACCACCAAAAAAGAAATAGGAACACAACATGGATACAACACAAGCAAGAAGTAACTCAATTGACCAACAAATCAGACCATGGGGTGGCTTGAATTATATTGCTAATAACGCACTTAGAAATACACCAAGAGAGAACTTTGTACCTGAAAAATACCAAAATCTTGCATTTGCCGACATTGAGATTCCACTCAGTGCTAAGGCAAAAATGTTTAGTCCAAAAATTGAAGGTCGCTTACTAGATGCGCTAGACATCCAAAAAAATGAGACTGTATTAGAAGTTGGTACCGGCAGTGGCTACTTAACCGCTGTGGTTTCAAAGCTTTGTAAATCAATCACCAGTATTGAAATTGACGAAGAGCTCAGCGAAAACGCACAAGAAAGACTCAACACACTTAATGTTGACAACGCCCAACTTGAGGTCGGCGACGCATCAAAAGGCTGGAACTCAAACGATTTCTTTGATGTTGTTATCGTTGGTGCAGCAGTACCAGAGATTACCGGTCGCTATTTTCACTTACTTAATGTTGGTGGTCGTATTTTTGTCGTAGAAGGCACAGGTAAAGCCATGAGCGCAAAGCTTATTACTCGCATTAGCGAGCATAAATGGGAGACCAAAGCATTGTTTGAAACGCACCTAAATACGATGCAAGGCCTAGAAACAGCAAAAACTTTTGAATTCTAAAACAGTAAATATTTAATGAAGAGTTTCTATAATTTTGTTTTAAAAAAATCTGGTGATAGCCTAGTTCTATTACTACTTATTGCCGGTTTCTTCATTGCACAAATTCCAGATTTTCAACTAGATGCTTCTTCAGATTCACTAGTATTAGAAGGAGATGACAATCTTCGTTACTATCAAAGTATTAAAAAAGATTATGGTTCTGATGATTTTTTAGTTATTAGTTATCAAGTTAAAGGCAATCTACTTGACCCAGCACAACTCAAACACTTAGGCAGTTTTAGAAAAGACTTACAAGCCATTGAGCAAATTAAATCAGTCACTACTATTTTAGATGTGCCACTATTTCGCTCACCGCCACTATCTTTAGCTGATTTAGGCTCTGACGGTGTATCTATCGATAATGGCAAGGCTAATCTCGCATTGGCTAATCAAGAATTTAGATCATCGCCTTTGTATGGTGATAATTTAGTCAGTAAAGATGGCAAAACAACTGCAATCTTAGTGGCACTTAAAGGCAATGAGCGTTTTGAGAAAAGACGCCAAACCCGCGATGCAATGCGCTTTAAAAGAGCAGCTAACGAACTCTCTAAAGAAGATCTGGCCAAACTCAAAAGTATTGAAAAACAAGTATTGAAAGACGCAACCACGCAAAGCGACTTACAAGCCAAAACCATTGCTACTATTCGCACCACAATTGACAAATATCGAGACAAAGCCAGCTTATTCTTAGGTGGCCTACCAATGATCACCACCGATATTGTTAGCTACATTAGTAGTGATTTAATCGTCTTTAGTTTGGCAGTGATTGGATTGATGACAGTGATTCTGGCCTTAATTTTTAAAGGCATTCGCTGGGTATTAATGCCAATTGGCATCAGTATTACTGGTGCACTCATTATGACGGGTGTCTTGGCATTTTTAGGCTGGAAAGTTACTGTCATATCAAGTAATTTCTTCTCGCTACTATTGGTAATGACACTCTCGGTTACCATTCACTTGGTAGTGCGCTATCGAGAGCTGGCACAAAACGATCCAGAGCTTGAGTATCAAGCCCTGATTAAAAACACTTTAGAGCAAATGTTAAAACCTTGCCTATTCACTACACTCACTACTATTGCTGCCTTTGGATCACTACTGATTAGTGGTATTCGCCCCGTAATTGATTTTGGCTGGATGATGTCAATTGGTGTTAGTATTGCTCTAGTATTGTCTTTTATTGCATTCCCAGTGATTATGAGCCTATTGCCAAAAGCCAAAGTCTCAAAGTTTAAAACTGAGTTGGGCGTAACCCATGGTTTGGCCAAATTTACCGAAAGATTCGGCAATCATTTACTGGTGGTTTTAGTATTGTTTATTGGTATTTCTGCTGTAGGAATTAGCAAGTTAAGTGTTGAAAATCGCTTTATTGATTACTTTAAAGAAACCACCGAAATCAACCAAGGCCTAACTCTAATTGATGAACAACTCGGTGGCACTATTCCACTAGAAATTGTCTTTGATGAGTTGGCAGAAGACTATTGGTATGATGAAGATTTACGCGCTGATATTCACAAAATTCACACTTATCTAGATGGCTTGGATGAAACTGGAAAAGTACTCTCAATCGATACTTTGATGCAAATCCTAACCCAAGCCAATGATGGCAATGCACTGAATGGATTTTTCTTAAATATTGTTAGAGGGCAAATTCCAGACAGCGCTAGAGCGCATGTATTAGATCCTTATATCAATGAAGACAACGGCCAGTTACGCATGGTGATTCGTATTCGAGAAACCAATAAAGAGCTTAAACGTGGCGAGCTGATTAATAAAATCGAAACACACATCTCGAAAGAGCTTGGCTTTAGAGAAGACAGCTTCCACACAACTGGCATGTTGGTACTGTACAACAACATGCTACAAAGTTTGTTTAATTCACAAATCAAAACCATTGCCGTAGTATTTGGCATGATTTTCATTATGTTCTTGTTTGTGTTTAAGTCAATAACGCTGTCTATTTTGGCACTGATTCCAAACACATTGCCATCGCTATTTATTCTTGGCATTATGGGGCTAATGAATATCCCACTTGATCTAATGACCATCACTATTTCAGCTATTGCCATTGGTATTGGTGTTGATAATGCCATTCATTACATCCACCGTTTTAAGGCAGAGTTCCAAAAAGATCAAGACTACCTAGCCACTATGTATCGTTCTCACGGCTCAATTGGTTTGGCTATGTTTTATACCTCTATTACGGTAACGCTAGGCTTCCTAATCTTGGCGTTGTCTAACTTTATTCCAAGTATCTATTTTGGCGTCTTTACCGCCATTGCAATGATCAGCGCCCTATTGGCAAATCTAACCTTGCTACCTAAGTTAATTCTCATGGTGAAACCAAAGATTTAAACATCTGAACTCGCGTTTAATCATGTCAACACAGCACCATTTTGATGTTCTTATTATTGGCACTGGCAGTGCTGGGCTGATGAGCGCACTACAACTTTCTGATGATCTATCCATTGCACTAATCGCCAAAGACAAAGTACTCGAAGGTAGCTCGTATTATGCCCAAGGTGGTGTTTCAGCTGTACTAGATAGCAATGATGATTTCGAATCACACATCAAAGATACACTTTCAACTGGCAACGGATTAGGTAATGAATCCACTGTTCGTTTTATGGTCGAGCAAGCGCCGGCTGCCATCAAAGCATTAGAAGAATCAGGTGTAGTATTTACCCAAAAAGACAATCAATACCACCTCACCACTGAAGGTGGTCATAGCCATAGACGTGTTGCGCATGTTGCCGATAAAACTGGGCAATCTATCCAAACCAATTTACTCGACAGTGTCAAAGAAAAAACAAACATCACCTTGTTTGAAAACTTTATTGCGATTGACTTACTGACAAAAGATCAGCATTGTTATGGCGCTTACGTCCTCAACAAGGCTACCAATGAGGTCGAGAGCTTCATTACCCACAAAACTATTGTTGCCACGGGTGGTGCGTCTAAGGCTTATCTTTATACTTCTAATCCAGACACCTCAACCGGTGACGGTATTGCCATGGCTTATCGTGGTGGTTGCCATATTGTTAATATGGAATTTACCCAATTCCACCCTACTTGCTTGTACCACCCGCATGCCAAATCATTTTTAATTTCTGAAGCATTGCGCGGCGAAGGTGCCAAACTCATCTTGCCAAATGGCGAGCAATTTATGCACAAATATGACCAACGCGCTGAGCTTGCGCCACGCGATATTGTTGCCAGAGCAATCGATTCAGAAATGAAAACCCATGGTTTTGACTGTGTGTATTTAGACATTTCCTTTAAAGATAAAGATTGGATTGAGTCACATTTCCCAACCATTGCAAAAAAATGCGCCTCTTTTGGTATTGATATTTCACAAGACCCAATCCCAGTCGTGCCTGCTGCACACTACACTTGTGGTGGTATTCAAGCTGATATTCACGCACAAAGTAACATTGATAACTTGTACGCCGTTGGCGAGGTTGCCCACGCAGGTGTGCATGGTGCTAATCGCATGGCCAGTAATTCATTATTAGAATGTGTTGTATTTGCCAAGGCGTGTGCCAACCATATTAATCAACAAGATTTAAAATCACAACACCTCAATTTTGACGATTGGGATGCATCCAGAGTAAGCCTATCCAAAGAAAAAGTAATGGTTACTCACTTGTGGGATGAGATCAGACGCATCATGTGGAACTTTGTTGGCATCGTACGTAGCAACAAACGCCTACATTCTGCACAAATGCGCCTTACGCAAATTCAAAATGAGGTCGACGAATACTATCGCCTTTATCTAATTTCAAGTGATTTAATCGAGCTAAGAAATTTGGTATCGACTGCCCAGTTGATTGTTAGATCTGCCATCTCTCGAACCGAGAGTCGTGGCCTGCATTACAACGAAGACTATCCTCAAACTTCTGACAAAGCAAAAGACACTATAATAGACTCATGATATTACCGATTCTTAACTACCCCGATTCTCGATTACGCACCAAAGCGAAAGAAGTTGACGCAGTAGATGACAAAATCAAAACACTGGTCAAGGATATGTATGAAACTATGTATGCTGAAGACGGCATTGGCCTAGCTGCTACCCAAATAGACCAACACCTGCAAGTAGTGGTAATGGATGTGCCAGACTCACAAGATGATTATGAGTTACTCCTGAAAAATAGAAAAAATGATTCAGATAAAAAACCCGATACACGGCATCATCCCTTGTGTTTTATCAACCCAAAAGTAACAAATACGAGTGGGCATGAAAAACATGTCGAGGGCTGCTTGTCAGTTCCTGGCTATCATGCCGAAGTCGAACGAGCCAACCAAATTACAGTCGAAGCGTTAAATGAGCAAGGCGAGATGTTTACGCTGCATGCAAGCAATTTGCTTGCCGTGTGTATTCAGCACGAGTTAGATCATTTAGATGGTATTTTGTTTGTTGATCATTTATCCAAACTCAAGCAAAAACGCCTACTCGAAAAAACCAAAAAAGCAATTAAAGGTTAATCTGTGCCTATCCAAATTGGTGATTACCAATTAAAATCCCAAGTGCTACTTGCTCCAATGGCAGGCACCAGTGACAAACCCTTTCGTACTATTTGTCGCGCCCAAGGCGCTGCACTCACCACCTCTGAAATGGTGGTGATTCAACACCACCTACTCAATACCAACAAATCCAAACATCGTCTCGACTTTACTGGGGAGCCCACACCCATTAGTATTCAAATTGCTGGATCTGAGGCTGATGAGCTAGCTTATTCAGCGCAGCAAGCGCTAACATTTGGCGCAAATATTATTGATATCAACATGGGTTGCCCCGCAAAAAAAGTATGCAACAAAGCCGCAGGCTCTGCACTCATGCAAGATGAAGTCTTGGTTAAAGATATCTTGACTGCTGTGGTAAGTGCAGTTGATATTCCGGTGACTTTAAAAATGCGCACCGGTTGGAATGTCACTAATAAAAATGCACCCATGATTGCTAAGATCGCCCAAGACGCTGGCATCCAAATGCTTAGTGTGCATGGCCGAACACGTGAGGATAAATACACCGGCATGGCAGAATACGACACCATTAAAAAAGTTAAATCACAAGTTAGCATTCCAGTGATTGCGAATGGCGACATCACCTCAGCTGAAAAAGCCCGCCAAGTACTTGATTACACATTGGCCGATGGTGTGATGATTGGCAGAGCCACTCAAGGCAATCCGTGGATTATTTATGAGATTGATCATTATTTAAAAACTGGCCAAAAATCGGCCGATATTCCACTCGATATCAAAAAACAAACGATTTTGGATCATATTAAGCAAATTCACGCCTTTTATGGTGAAAAATTAGGCACTCAGTTATCCAGAAAGCATATTTTTTGGTATGCTACTCACCTTGACAAAGAAAGTGGTCAATCCTTCTGGAAAAAAGTCAATAAAATCACCGACCACAAACTGCAATACCAATTACTTGAGGAGTTTCTACAGTCACTATGAGTTCAACAGATTTACCCGCTTGCATCAATGCAAAACTTAACCTCTACTTTGATCAGCTGAATGGCGAATCAACGTCTGGCGTATTTAAAATGGTCATGCAAGAAACCGAATCAGCTACCATCAAGTTTGTTTTAGACAAGGTTGAGCAAAACCAAAGTGAGGCAGCGAGAATCTTAGGTATGAATCGCGGCACTTTAAAGAAAAAAATCGAACTTTACAAACTGTAAAACTTTATAATTACTTTTTGTAATTATCATGTATATCTCAAAGGAATAAAATGGCCATACAACGTGCTCTAATCAGTGTTTCTGACAAAACTGGTATCATCGAACTTGCTCAATCTTTAGCAGATAAGAATATCGAAATCCTCTCAACAGGTGGTACAGCCAAGCTTTTAGCTGATAACAATATTCCAGTGATTGAAGTATCTGACTACACCGGTTTCCCTGAGATGATGGCAGGCCGTGTTAAGACTTTAAATCCTAAAATTCATGGTGGTATTTTGGCGCGTCGTGGACTTGATGAAGGTGTGATGGCTAATAACGACATCAACCCTATTGATTTGGTTGTGGTTAATCTCTACCCATTCCAAGCAACTATCGCCAACCCTGATTGCACGCTTGAAGATGCGATTGAAAATATTGATATTGGTGGCCCTGCCATGCTTAGATCAAGTGCTAAAAACCACGCATCCGTTACCGTTGTAGTCGATGCCTCTGATTACCAAATAGTACTTGATGAGATTAATGCCAATGGCGACACCACACTTGAAACCCGCACCAAGCTGGCACTCAAAACCTTTGAGCACACAGCACAATACGATGGCGCCATTGCTAACTACTTAGGCAAAGGTGAAGATGGTTTTTCTAACACCATGAACTTACAATTTAATAAAACACAGTCCATGCGCTATGGTGAAAACCCACATCAAAATGCTGCATTTTATGTAGAAAGTAATATTACTGAATCTTGCGTTGCGTCAAGCACACAATTCCAAGGTAAAGAAATGTCATTCAACAACATGGCCGATGCCGACGCAGCGCTTGAGTGTGTGCGTAGTTTTGATGCACCAGCTTGTGTGATTGTTAAGCATGCCAACCCTTGTGGTGTTGCCGTCAGAGACAACATTCACAACGCTTATTTAGATGCCTTTAAAACAGATCCAACTTCAGCTTTTGGTGGTATTATCGCTTTTAATCGACCATTGGATAAAGCGACTGCCCAAGATATTATTGATAAGCAATTCGTAGAAGTGATCATCGCACCGAGTGTTGATGGCGATGCCAAAGAAGCGCTATCAACCAAGCAAAATGTTCGTGCATTAGAATGTGGCGATCTTAGCACTGCTCAGCCTTCATTAGATTACAAACGTGTCACTGGTGGATTATTAGTGCAAGACAAAGACTTAGGTGTGATTACTGAAGATGACATCAAATGCGTTAGCGACATTCAGCCAACTGCCGACCAAATCAAAGATTTGTTGTTTGCTTGGAAAGTCGCTAAAACGGTTAAATCAAATGCCATAGTTTATGTGAAAAATGAAATGACCATTGGTGTTGGCGCAGGCCAAATGTCACGTGTCTACTCAGCTAAAATTGCCGGCATTAAAGCCGCTGATGAGGGCTTAGTTGTAGAGGGATCAGTAATGGCGTCAGATGCTTTCTTCCCATTCCGTGATGGTATTGATGCTGCTGCACAAGCTGGTATTAAAGCCATTATCCAGCCAGGTGGATCAATGCGTGATGATGAAGTGATTGAAGCGGCTAACGAGCATGGCATTGCGATGGTGTTTACGGGAATGCGTCACTTCAAACACTAAATTCTAAGGGTTACTTTTTATCCATATTTTTGTTATAAGAAAAGCCTCGATCGGTCATTTATAAATATAAACTCCCGTCGCTCGTTTTTCTTATGCCTCAATCTGAATAAAAATTACCGCCTATAATAGCCATATCATTTTTGTAATTTATTCTTGTTCCATTCTTAATCTACGTTCATGCAGAGTTTCGCCATCGTATGACCATAACGTAGGTCCAGAAACCTTTCTCCACATAAAACCCATTCCATGAAGTATTTCTAATGCTGATTTAGATAACGCCATAACCTTTCCATTGAAATTAATTTTATGATTGTCTACAACGGTAGCAGTAATATCTTTGTCTTTTACAAACTCAAGTTTTGACCCAACAGGTATGCCGACCATATCAAAATTAAATCTACTTCTTATCGTATTTTCTTTATCTAATGACCTTTGATCAATTTCATCTTCAACAATATCCTCTTTGGGGGTTACATCTTCAATCATCACCATATCTAGAATTGATACAATTCTTTCAGGATTGACTCTAAAGAATTCACGATTTGGATTAACTCTGAAATCATCAAATGCATCATGTATCTGTCGTTCCGCATAATTAGCATCCTCTACCGTACAGGCAAAATAACACTCAAAGGGAACTGGAATGCTAGTATTATAAAGTGATCTCATTCTTGATTCTAGGTCAGTAGTTCTACCAATCTTGACGATATCTGGAATTGATGGGTTGGTTAGTACGTAAACAACATTTGGCATTTGTTTTCTAAAAAAATTAGTTAATAATAAAGACTTCATTATAGATCAACTCAAGACCTTTTCTTAAAGTTACTTCATCTTTAGCATAATTAATACGAATACACTGGTGTTGATGAGACCAAGTATTATCCATACCGATAAAGAAATTATGCCCAGGGATGATATAAACGCCTTTGGCTTTGAGTTGTTGATATAGCTCTTCTGAAGTCATTTGTAAATCTGGAAACCAGATCCACATAAAAAAGGCACCTTCGAGTTTGTGTAATTTGGCGCTAGTGCCGCCAAATATTTCATAAAAAATGGCTTTTGCAGTTTTGGCTTTGTTTTGATAAAAAGGCTTAATAACATCATTTGCCAGGCGCATAATTTCTTGGTTTTTAACCAAGCGAGTGACGAGTGACGGGCCAACACTGCTCGGCGCCAAGGTTAGTATTCCGCTCACTCTACTCATGGCTTCAATGGTTGTGTGATTGGCAATCACAATGCCCGTTCTAACGCCGGGCAACCCAAGCTTAGAT
>Ga0233436_1000803_pt1 | contig 30966 bp, 26 predicted proteins | sample SI_122_August201_2_FD_182723 | JGI IMG/M metagenome (GOLD analysis project Ga0233436, IMG submission 182723) | Seawater microbial communities from Saanich Inlet, British Columbia, Canada - SI_122_August2016_150_MG | ecosystem: Environmental > Aquatic > Marine > Inlet | place: Canada: British... | reverse complement strand
CGGTTGTTGATAGAAACTACGACTTTATCCTTTAGTGAAAACTGTGGGTATGAGGTTGCACTGAATGATTGAGGAGCTGCTGTTGTGGCTGTGGTTGTTTCTCCGCGTTAGCGGCTTCGTGCAACAAGTAAATCAAGCGGAACACAAGAGGCTGTGCTTTCACCACATTTACAGGCATCTCCAAAATATCCACATCTTGTGCAACTCATACTTGTCTCCTTCTTGTGTCAGCTTATTATGGCGTTATATTACTCAACAGTAATACGATAAATTAACTTCCCTGTATTAGCATCTGAAACCTCGACAGGATTTCCAAATGCCTTAACGTGTTCTGCAACGGCATTCAGGCACTCCATAGTTACATCCTGTTTTCCGGCAGCCCATATTCCTCAGCGCTAACAAAAATTGGCCCACCTGTGCTCAAAATAATTGACCCACCCAGTGCGCAGTTTTTAAGGTTTACGTCCTCTGGCTTTTCAAATTCGGGACGGAGCCCATAATTCTCAGACAAAAAAAGGGTCTCCAACCATCATGCTGGAGACCCTCTTAATCGTGTCTTGCTTCAGTGTCTATTTGTAACTATTCAGGGGTCATTTCCATAAACTCAGGCCACCGTCTCTCATAGAGCAGTCTCAAAGCATCGGAAGAGGATACTCCATTCTTCTGGCAGGTGGAGAGATAGCTGCGTATACGGGCAAACATCATTGCCCCTTTCTCAGAACGGAAGCAGCCAGAGATCTTTTGCTGCACCTTGGTCATACGCAGATCCCGCTCGCCCTGATTATTGGTAAACGGCACCTCGGCCTCCACCATAAAGCGCAGCACATCTTCTTCATACTTGAGCAGGCGCTCCAGTAAGTTTCTGGCCTTGGATCGTTTCAATCGACCTCTCTGGCCTTTTTTTCGTTCTGACTCATCCGGTGGAGGACACTCTGTTTCTGCCTCTTCCAGTATTTGTCGGTACCGCTCTCTGAATGCGTCAGCCTCTGCATTGTTAAGCTTTTCACCTGCTGCATTGACTGCATCATTGATTTCCAGCAACAGCTCCTGAATCTGTTCGGCCCATTGCTGCTTGTCTTGTTCCCATGCACGCTCCAGCTCTCTCAAGTGGTGGGCATTACACAGTGCATGCTGGCAGGAGAGCTGATAGTAGGGCTTCCAGTGGTCATGGACCAGTGTGCCCGAGAAGTTGGGTAGCACTTCCATTGCCTCAATCGCCTCACCACCCCGTTTGTTGTGGGGCATCAGCCAAGTCAGCGTTGCACTGCTAGCTACGTGGAGCCATCTGCGTTTTCCGCCAATGTTGATTCCGGTCTCATCCGCATGGAGTAACAGCGCCTGAGTAAGTTCTCTTTTGACCCAACTCTCAAATGGAGCCAACTGAACCTACCCCCAATCGTTGGACAGAAAACGGGGGAAAATAAGACAATTTCCTGTGTTGTTTTTATGTGATTTCTTGAGGAAAAAATCACTCTGTTAGTATCAGTTGTAGTGCTGTTTTTTGTCAAGGATTTTCTCATAAATTTACCCTGACGGAGTGCGGTTAAAGGGTGGTCAAGTGTGGCAAATCTGTGGGCAATATCGAGCCTGCGAGATTTGTCCATGGATTTTCCACACGGTTTTGCGTCAGCAAAATGTCCATGCTTTATCCACACGGAGTACAGCCGCGATGAGTTTAATCTACCCGTGTTGCCTCCTAAATTAACCATAATGCACCTCGGCAGGTGTGGCGTAATCCAAGGCTTGATGAGGTCGCCTATGGTTGTACTCATCGAAGTAGTTGGCAAGGCCGTCACGGAGCTCTGAGACGCTCTGGTAGTCGTTTGAATAGATGTTCTCATACTTCACACTACGCCATACACGTTCAATGAAGACGTTATCCAATGCCCTGCCTCGACCATCCATACTGATCAAGATTTGACGCTCCAATAAAGGTTGAGTGAAGTGCTCACTGGTATACTGGCTACCCTGATCCGTGTTGAAAATTACAGGCTCCCCATGTTCAAGCGCATCCGTTAATGCATCCAAACAGAAGATGTAATCCATCGTGTTTGAAAGTGTCCATGAGAGCACAAACCTGCTATGCCAATCGACCACAGCCGCTAGGTACATATACCCATAAGGCATTGGAATGTATGTAAAGTCAGTGGACCACACAAGGTTTGGATTATCGATCTTCATCCCTCTTAGAAGGTATGGATAAACTTTATGTTGAGGGTGAGGTTTGCTGGTGTGTGGTCCTGGCACGGTAGCTTGCAGCCCCATGATTCTCATCAATCTGGCGATTCTTTTTTCATTCACGGGATATCCCTGTCGTACCATCCATGCGGTCATCTTTGGATAGCCGTAGTATGAATGATTCAGGTATCTCTCATCAATGATACGCATGTATTCTAGGTTCTCTGGACTCTCTCCAGTGGACTCGTAGTAGTAGCTACTGCGACCCACACTAAGCAGTTCACACTGGGCAGTGATGGAAAGGTTGTGATCTGGTTGAATCATCATTTTTCTCTCAAAAACTGATTTCAGATGACTTTTTTTTTAGCCAATCTAGCTGCACTTTGAGCCTGCCTATCTCTTCAAACAGAGGTGCCGTGATCTCATCTTCGCTCTTGGTTTTTTTCTTAGAGGGGTGAGTGAAGATCAACGGTAGCTCTTCTATTGCTTGTCGCTTCCATGTACTAATCTGCGCCGGAGCAATCTGGAATTGAGAGGCTAATTCATTGCTGGTCTTCTCGCCTTTAAGGGCTGCTAAGACTACTTTTGTTTTGAACTCAGGGGTGTGTCTCTTACGTTTTGCGGCCATTTTTTATGCTCCTATTTTAAGGTGAATTATGCACAAAAAATTGTCTTAAGTTGCTGTCCTAAAATTGGGGGTAACTTCACCAGATATATTACAAAAGCGGGCTATGCACATGACGTGAGTAACCCCTATATCTTGTGTTCACGATTTTCGACAATCTCTTGATATGAGATTGGTTGCATAGCTACAGCATGCTGCATTAACCGGTAAAATAAAAGTCCTCTGGATCGTGAAGACCTACGGTTAAAACGGAATGTATACTCATCAAGGTAGTAGTCGAGATATTTCTTACTCACTGCTCCCTGGTGAGTTCCCAATATCCACCTCTTCAATAATGAAGCAACTCTATGCACCCCAGGCATTACAACATGGGCTGGATCACCACTATCAGAAAGATTGGTTTTTATGTGTTTGTATCCTCGTTTCTCAAGATCGTTATAGCCTTTCCATGCATCCGTTAAAATTGTTGCACCCGGCTCTACTGCTTCAGAGATAAATTCAGAGAGGCTTGCAGCAGATGCATCCTCTATTCGCTTCATCCGTATGCGACCAAATCCTTTGGGCTCATGTATCTCGACGGCAATCACTACAAGCTCCTTATTCTCTGCTCCACGCCCACGCTTGCCTCCAGAAGATATGCCGCCCACAAATGATTCATCCACTTCAATATTTCCATGCAATCGATCTCTGCCTGGCCGCACCATTGCACGCCTCAGTTTTTGTAACCATGTCCAAGATGTTCGGTAGCTTCCTAAGCCAAGAACTCTTTGTAAACCCTGCTTCCGAAAGCATATTTTTGGATAAAACATCAATATACTATTGATATAAAACAACAACATCCTATTTCTCCTATGTCATACTGCAATCGCTAATTCGGTGAGTCCTTAATAACAAAAATCCGGCAACAATCACTGACCATGCGTACCTTCAAACTCGAACAAAGCATCAAAGAGATCGACATGCAGACCCTCAAAATCGAAAAATCTGACAAAATGATTACCAGCCACGCTGGTCTCGCTCTGGTTGGCCGAGCAATTCACGGTTACACCTCGTTGACCAAGGGGGTTGATGCACTGTTCAAACAAAAAAGCGGCACTCCAATGAGTGATGTTATCAAGAGCTACATCGGGATTCTGGCACAAGGCAAACATAGCTACGTTACTGTAGAAAATGTCTCCGGGGACCGATTCTTCAAAGAGGCGATGGGGCTAAAAAAAGGCACACCCTCTGAGGTTACACTGCGCACTCGCCTCAAAAAAGAGGCTGCAACACTGATCCCAGTCATTGACCAGAGTAATGTGGATTTTCTGGTGAACAGGAAGGTGCCACTGACCCCTCTATGGACAGGGCATATTGCCCTTGATATCGATGTCACTCCACACGACAACTCCAAGACCCAAAAAGAGCATGTCTCTCGCACCTACAAGGGAATGGATGGGTATGCCCCCATCGCCAGCTATATTGGGCAGGAGGGGTGGGCGATTGGATATGAACTGCGTGCAGGTTCACAGCATAGCCAGTCTGAATTCATCTACACCCTGGAGCGTAACTTTGATGCTATCCACCGGATCATGAAAGAACGGTTGATTCATGAGCAGGCATTATTGGTCAGATTGGACAGTGGACATGATGCCGCAGAGACTCGCGCCTGGCTCTATGAGCTGGATAGCCCGCTACTGATCGACCTCATCCTGAAATGGAACCCCAGAAAGGAAGCATCTGCAGAAAACAAACAGAAGTGGTACGAGTATGCGCAGAGCTTGGGGCATCATGTTCAGTGGAGCGCTCCCCGTAAAGGGAAGCAGGTCGCCACCTTCAGCATCTACGTGGATGAGAAATATAACGGAAAAACCTACACAAACCGCAGGGTGATGCAGATCACCAAGCGTAGCATCGATAAAGAAGGGCAGCAATTACTGCTCCCAAAGCTGGAGATCGAAGGGTGGTGGACTACCCTGGATTACAGTGACCAGGAGATACTGGCACTCTACCGTGACCATGCCACATCAGAGCAGTTTCATAGCGAATTCAAGACAGACCTTGATTTGGAGCGTCTCCCTTCTCAATCATTTGATGGAAATGACCTGGTCTTAAGCATGGGGGTCATGGTCTACAATATTCTTCGATGGATTGGACTGGCAGGGCTGATGGAAGAAGACTCCCCTGTGCGCCATACTGCTAAAAGAAGAAGGATTAGAACCGTACTGCAGGAGATGATCTACGTGGGAGCACAGCTATACGAAAAGAGTCGCTTCCTGATCCTGCGTTTTGGCAAAAGTACTCCGGCATTCTCGCCGTTTCAGCGTGTATATCAGCAGCTCGCCTATGGATAGCACTCAACAGCAAGAAAATTCAACAGAAGTAGAGTTAAGCTGCAAATGCAGAGGGGCGGTTGCGGGCAAAAAACAGCACAAATAGGAATTACTCTCATTTGTACAGGTAATGGCTCGAGTATTGCGGCGTTATGATGATTTGAGATAATTGATCGATGAATTTTTACTCAAAATCACGCAGGAGTGGACGCTTGGAAAATGAGGTTTCGGATTCAGGATAATCATAAGGGAGGATCAGCCTTTTTACTCCCTTTGTCTCGATCTCTTCGAGGAGGTGGTGCTAAGCATGTCCTGAGCGTATATGGGATCAGTGGTGCTGGGGGCTAGTGGGTAGGATGGGACGTAACACACGCCCTGCAATGGCCTGTAAGAGTTGTGGTAGTGCGATGGTGATTGTGCAGACCAGAATCACTCTTGGTGACTTGCGATCACTGATGCCTGGGTGAGATGAGGAGAGAACTATCGGTTATGTAACGGCCAACCAAATTGAGCGCAATGGAAGCAGCATATTGGGGCTGAGGGGCGTGGCTGGCCCTGATCAGACGACAACAGTCGATCACTCAACCATGGCTCTCTCTGGCTGCGGAGGGTTCTTGATTTTTATCCCAAATTCAGCCCGACCGGTGAGAACGGCAAAAAGCTATCTGCATAGGGCTCTGACCGGGCTTGTACAACAAACGGTTCAGATTGTGGCTTCTCGCTACTATTGATTGACACCACAACAGACTGTTGGATTACTCCCCCCGCTTGATGGGAGTGCCTGTGTTTGGGCGCGAGAATCACAATCTAACCTTATTCGTTATAGAGTACGTAACCTCTCAATAAGTCCATGAGGATAAAAGTTCCTTCCCCATTGAGGGGGAAGGTTAGGATGGGGGTGGGGTGCCGTTAGATTAAAAGTTCAGTGATCGTGTGGGAGGTTCTAATCGTTTCAGTGACTATCTGAATAGAGGCGAAGTAAAATTACTGAAATCGGATATCTTGTCTAAACGGGGGAATAGAATAATGACTGTAGATCAAATAACGTTGCAAAAAATTGCGGTAGAGGTGGTTTCTGATCCGGGAATCCTGACCGATAACCGCAATACATTGTGGAAACAGGTGAACGATGGTGGGGAACCGTTTATTCGACCTTCTCTTACAAGTGACTCCATAAAATGAAATGGGTCCGCTCTACTCTATTGATATTCTCGATGACTGTTATCTCGGCCCCCCTCTGGGCGGCTGAAGAGCTCTATCTGTTAAGCCCCGAATCAGGCAGCAAGACCCTTCAATTACTGAAGCTTGATTTTGAAAAATACCTTTCCAAGCATGGGGAGTACTCGTTCCACCCCTTTAATCAAGAAAAAGAGCTACAAGAGCTGATTGAAAATCGGCCTCAGGCCATTGTGTTTATGCCAGCTGAGAGCTACCGAAAAGTCTTTCACCGATACCGTTTGACGGCAGTAGCTGTGGGAACTGTCAATGGAGTAGCCTTGAAACAGCACCTGTTGGTGGGACGACAGGGCAGTAGTCGGGATGCACTGCAGGGGGCGGTGGTTATGCCTTTCTCAGAAGAGGTGGGACGTGATCTACTGGAACAGCTGCTGGGCAAAACAGAGGCAAGCAAATTAGAGATATTGACCGTGCCTAAAGGGGTCGATGCCTTGATGTCTGTCGGTTTTGGTATGGCCGAACTGGCCTTAACAGATCTTCATAGCTTTGAGCAGGTTGCAAAGATTAACGGGCAGTTAGTTGGGCAACTGTCTCAACTGGCAGTGGGGGCTGATCAGTTCAATACTGTGATCTCCGTACCGGAACGTAAGGTACTCTCCAAGGAGTTGTTGAGTGTACTGATGGAGATGAAAGAGAGTGCAGAGGGGCGTAGACTGTTGCAATTCCTGGAAATAGAGGGGTGGAAGCCCCCCTCCAGAGAGGAGCTGATAGCACTGGAGCGGATGCGATGAGAGGGGGTATGAGTACGATGTGGATGATGAACCGAGTTATCGAACAGTGCTGATGTTTGGTGTTAAAGGAAGCCTGTTCCGGCAGATTTTTCTCTCGTTGTTGCTGACGCTGTTGTTGGCTCTGGGAGCGCTCACTTGGTTTCAGATCTCGTTGCAGCAGGAGATGCTGTTTGAAGAGTTAGAGCAGCGCGAAATGATGATGTCGGATGCGTTGCTTGAGCGCTCCTCTGACCTGTTGGAGCTATTGATTGAAGAGTCTCAGGATGATATCAGATCGTACAACTTTTCTAACCTATCCAGCCGCCTTCACCAAGCGGTTGAAGAGCAAAAATCAGGGCTGGTCTATGCGCTACTGCTAGGGCCAGAGACGGTTGTGGTCAATACAGCCTACCCCAGTAATGAATTGACCCTGTTCTCAGGAGAACAAAACCAGCTGCTTCAGCAGATAGTGGAAAAATTAGGTGTCGACTCACTGGATTCGGAGTTGCTGCTTCAGCTCTCCAAAGAGATCTATCTGGATGAGAGCGCCTTGCAGGAGGTGCAGTGGGGCAGCTTGCTGATCGGGATAACCCAGCAACCCCTGCTGCTTGAGCTTGAGGGAGCCAGAGAAGAGATGCAGCTGCGTATTGATGCGCTCTGGATGCGTGCGCTGATGCTGTCAGTCGGGGTTGCCCTTGCGGTGCTACTGCTGAGCCTGTTATTGGCCCGCAAGATGGCAACACCCTTGACTCAATTGACCCGTGCAGTGCACCGTTTTTCCAAAGGGGAAGATGATATTTTTAGTTTGCTGGCCTTGGGAAAAGAGGGAGAGGTTTCGGAGTTGGCGACTGCATTTGCGGAGATGGGGGAGGATGTACGCAGAGCCTATCGTGAGTTAGAGACTCATAACGCCCTGCTGGAAGAGACCGTTAAGGCGCGTACCTTTGAGCTGCGCTTGGCGGCAGAGCAGGCCGATGAGGCCAACCGCTCTAAATCAGAATTTCTTGCCAATATGAGTCATGAAATTCGTACCCCAATGAATGCAATTATCGGATTGGGGGGGTTGGTGTTGAAGACAGAGCTGAGTTCTTTACAAAAGAATTATCTGGAAAATATGCACCAATCTGCTCACTCTCTGTTACGACTGTTGAATGATATCCTCGATCTCTCCAAGGTAGAGGCGGGAAAAATTGAGATTGAACAGCATGAGTTTGATCTTCAAGAGTCAATGGAAAAGCTGCGATTAACGCTCTATACCGGTTTGGCAATGAATAAAGGGTTAACCCTCAAGACGCAGGTGGATGAGCAGGTTGCGAGTCGGTTATCAGGTGACGAGCATCGGCTATCTCAAGTGTTGACCAACCTCTGTAGTAATGCGGTGAAATTTACCGAACAGGGAGGGGTTGAGATTGTGGTAACTGTGGAAGCCAGAAGCTCAGCTGAGAAACAGTGGGTTCACTTCTCGGTCATTGATACCGGCATCGGTATGAATCGCCAGCAGCAGAGGCAAATATTTGAGGCATTTTCTCAAGCAGACAGCTCTACCACCCGAAAGTTTGGGGGGACAGGGTTAGGGTTGGCTATCAGTAAAGAGTTGGTGAGCCTGATGGGGGGATCACAGATTGCGGTGGAGAGTGAACAGGGGCAAGGCAGTACCTTCTCCTTTTCCATACCGTTTGATGTAGTGGAGATGCAAACGCTTGAACATGCCTCTCTTGATGTGCCAGTATTGAGCCCAACGTTACTGCAGGGGTTAAATTTTCTGGTGGTTGATGATGTGGCAACCAACCGGTTGGTTGCTCGGGCCATGTTAGAGGGCTATGGAAGTCAGGTGACTGAGGCAGAGAGTGGGCAGCAGACGCTGGATATTCTGGAAGCTTGGAATGAAAGTGGAGAGTGGGCAGATGCCATTCTGTTGGATATCAGAATGCCTAAAATGAATGGCTTTGAGGTGAGTGCTGAGATTCGTGCTCGCTATCCTGAGCGACAGATTCCTATTTTGGCACTGACTGCAGATGTAATGGAAGAGAACCGCAAAGAGGTGGTTGAGGCCGGAATGGATGGCTTTGTTGCAAAACCACTGGTGTTAGAGGAGCTGCTACAAGAGTTATGGCGTCTCTCTGTTGTTGGTGTGGCAGAGGATGCTACTGTAGAGGGATCTACAATAGCCTCTACAGTCCCCTCTACAGTGCTTCCTGAAGAGGGCGCAGCGCACTCAACGGAGAGCCCGTTGGACCTGATGATGCTGCAGAAGGTACTGCAGGGGGCGTTGCGTAAACGTTGGGATGAGGTGGTGATGTTGCAAGATGTGGATACCATCTCAATTTTCGCAGTGGAGATCAAACAAGCCGCAGAGCAGTTACAGCTGGATACTGTAGTGAAGTGGGCGGCCGAACTAGAGCAGCAAGTAGAGCACTTTGATGTGACGGGGATGAAAACGCTATTGGCGCAGTTTGCCTCTATTTTGGAAAATGAGCAGTAGGGGAAGATCTGATGTTTAGAAAAATGATGGTTGTGGGGTGCCTACTCTTCTCGGCGGTATCTGGGGCGACAGAGTTACCCCGTTGTTTATTGGTCTACTCCTACCATATTGGTTATGCATGGAATGATGGGATCGATCGTGGGGCAACTCAAGTTCTAGAGGGGCAGTGTGAGATACGCCGCTTCTACATGGACTCTAAACGTAATCCAGAGCCTAAGTATATTGAGAAAAAGGCAAAAGATGCATACGCTCTGATTGAGCAGTGGAATCCTGATGTAGTGATTGCTGCGGATGATAATGCCTCCAAGTTTTTGGTGGTTCCCTACCTGAAAGATCACAAAACTCCGGTGGTTTTTTGTGGTGTGAACTGGACCACAGAGGCGTATGGGTACCCCTTTAGTAATGTCACGGGTATGATCGAGAAGGCACCGCTGGAGCCTCTGTTTATTCTGGCCGAGCAAGCCTTAAGTGCTGAGCCATCTATGCAAAATGACACCCTGCGCCACCTTCACTTTATCGATGCGGACCGCCTTAGTTCACACAAGGAGTATGACCGTATTCGTGAACATTTTGAGAATGACCGTATGCAGTTTCACCCATATTTTGTCGAGACCTTCAAACAGTGGAAAAGCGCTTTCTTAGAGGCGCAGCAGGGGGATCTGGTGATGGTGCTGAACAGCGCAGGTATCTCTGGTTGGGAGCAAGCTGAGGCAGAGCGCTTTGTCGCCAAATATGGAACAACACTCTCTATCGGTATGTATGACTGGATGAGAGAGTTCAATATGGTGACCATGGCAAAAGAGCCAGAAGAGCAGGGGGAGTGGGCTGCAGAAGTAGCACAGATGATATTGGCAGGAAGCTCACCTGCAGAGATTCCCATTGCCAGTAACCGTCGTTGGAACAGTTTTGTTAACCGACGGCTGCTCTCAAAAACAGAGTTGGTGTTACCCGATACGTTTATCCAGCGTGCACAGAAAGTGGGAGAGTAGAGTGGTTTTTAGAACAGGTATAACACTGTTATCACTGCTGCTCTGTATGCAATCTCTGGTTTGGGCAGAGAGTGTAGAGAAGCCGCTAGACCCTCTGGTGTTGCAGTTGCGTTGGATTACTCAGACTCAGTTTGCGGGCTATTATGTGGCGTTAGATAAAGGGATGTACCGTAAAAATGGGCTGGATGTAATCATCCTTCCGGGAGGCCCCAACCTGAAGCCTGCCCAGAGCCTGCGAGAAGGGTTGGTTGATGTCAGTATTGAGTGGTTGCCTCATGCACTGGTTCAGCGTGAGAAGGGGAGTGACTTGGTCAATATTGCACAGATCTTTGATCGGTCTGGTTTTACTATCAGTTGTCGCAAAGACCATGGCATCCAAAACTTAGAAGACCTGCAAGGAAAACGTGTAGGTTCTTGGTTTGTTGGTGATGAGGAGAAAGTGCGGGCTCTGCTGCGTAAGAAAAATATCAAGGTAGAGTTCTACCCCCAAAACTTTAATCTTGATGAGTTGGTCAGTGGCAAAGGAGACTGTATCTCCACCATGCGTTATAACGAGTACCTGCAACTACTGGATAAAGGGATGCAGAAAGAGGAGATTATCACCTTTGATTTTGATGCGCTGGGGATGGCGATGCAGGAAGATGGGTTGTATGTGACGGAGCAAAGTCTGAAGCAAGAGGGGATGGAAGATCGACTGGTCCGTTTTGTGGCGGCGACCATTCAAGGGTGGCGTTACACACTGGAGCATCCTGAAGAGGCGCTAGAGATTGTATTGGACAATGATCCGACTGGCGCACTGGATGAGCATCACCAGAGAAAGATGTTAAAAGTGGTGATGACGCTGCTGCACAGCAAACGTGAACAGCTTGGTCAGTTGACACAGTCACAATATCATAAAACAGTGGATCAGCTGTTAGAGGGAGGTGTCTTACAATATCAGGACTCAGGTGGCTACAGTGAAAAGATCTGGAACAAGGCGCAACTGCTGCTCCATTAAAGAGCACCTCTAAAGTAAAGGTCCCCTAAAACTACTTTTATGTTGAATATACGACAACGCCTCTCTGCCACCTTTGGAGGTTTGGCCCTGCTGGTTATGGTTGCGGCAGGGCTGGGGTGGATTGCTGCGGACCGTATCTCCAGCTCTCACCACCAGACCTTGGTGCGGGCCATTCCTATGACCATTCAGGCTGAACGCATGACGGAGGCAGTACGTCACTTGATCCGTCTTGTGGTGGGGCTACGACATGCCACTTCAGAAGGAGACCGCTGGGAGCGTCTCTATCAAATCAACCAACAAGAGAAGCAGCTTGAAGCGCTGTTCAAACAGCTCTTTTCTAATGAGCATAATGAACATGCTGAGTTTGAGAATATACATCAATCATTGAGTACGCTGTTTCGTGGCTTGAAGCTGAGTATCTACCAAGTGGATGAGCATGTTCAGCTATTGTTTGAGTTGGAGCAGCAGCAACAGCGCCTGTCGACTCAAGTGCAAAAAGTACAACAAGATTTTCTGATGCAGCTGACTCCGCAAATCAATCTGGGCTGGAATCTGCTCAATACCAGAGTTGAAGGTGGAGTGAGAGTGCGTGAGCGTTCTATACAGGTGGACCACCTTCGCAGACTCTATGCTGCTGTGGCTGCAGGGACACAACTGAGCCAGAACCTCCACTCGGTGCTGTCGCAGCGAGATGAGCAGCAGCTGGCGGCGATGGAGAAGAGCAGCCAAAGGCTGTTGCGAAGGGTCAAGCGTAATGTTCAGAGCATTCGTACAGAGCGAGAGGGGCTGGATCAACTGCTGCAACAGTTTGAACATCTTATGCAGCTTTTTGCCTTCCAGCAGCAACATCTGCAGTGGCACAAGCAGGAGCACTCTCTTGAGCAACTACTGAAGCAGTTAGAGCAGCAGACTAATGATAAGGTCAATCAGCTGGTTCAGTTGGCGCAGAAAAAGATGATCGAGAGTACTGACCATACCAACCACCTGTTACTGATGGGGCGTGATGGGATTGCACTGTTCTCATTGCTTTTCGTATTGATGGCGCTGCTTGGGGGGTGGTATGTGCATCGCCATGTGGGTCAAGGATTGCGGAGGATGATTGAGGCTACACGTAAACTCTCTAACGGTTTTTTGGAACTCTCTATCCCTTATCGAGATCATTATGATGAGCTGGGGGATATGGCCAATGCACTGGAAATCTTTCGTCGTCAGGCGAAGGAGCGTAATGAATTATCTGTAGCATTGAAACAGTCCCAGCAAGAGCTGGAGCAGCGGGTAGAGCAGCGTACAGCTGATCTGAGTGATGAGGTAGAACGTCATAAAGAGACGGCCATCAAGCTGGAGCGGAGTGCCCGCTATAAGGCTGAATTTATCGCCAATATGAGTCATGAGATTCGTACTCCGATGAATGCGGTTCTTGGGTTGAGTACGCTGCTGCTACAGACGGAGTTGGATAGCAAGCAGCGTCACTACCTAGAGAATCAACAGAGCTCTGCGCAAACACTGTTACGGCTGTTGAATGATATTCTCGATATCTCCAAGATTGAGGCAGGTAAGCTGGATATAGAGCATCGCCCGTTTAACCTGGAAGAGGTGCTGAATACGCTCCATGCAACGGTTTATAATGGGTTGGCAATGAGTAAGGGGTTAAGTATCAAAATTCAATGTGCGCCTGATGTACCGTTGGATTTAATGGGCGACTCTCACCGCCTGCAACAGGTGTTGATTAATCTCTGTAGTAATGCGATTAAATTCACTGAGCAGGGGGGGGTAACGGTGGAAGTTTCTCTGTTGGAATCAACCAAGGATTGTGTAAGTCGATTACGTTTCTCTGTGGTTGATACCGGAATCGGGATGAGCGTAGCGCAGCAGCAACAGATTTTTGATGCATTTGTGCAGGCAGATAGCTCAACCACACGTAAATTTGGTGGGACTGGGTTGGGGTTGGCGATCAGTCAGCGACTGGTGCAGCTGATGGGGGGGCAGGCGGGTATCCAAGTGGAAAGTAGTGAAGGGAGTGGGAGTCAATTCTATTTTGAACTGGGATTTGAGCATGCGCCCCAAGAGCTAGACACCCCACTAGACCTCTCCACACTACTGCAACAGCGTAAAGTGCTGGTGGTGGATGATCAGGCGGCTAATCGAATGATTGTGGGGGTGATGTTGCAAGAGATGGGTGCAGAAGTGGTTGAAGTAGAGAGTGGTATTGGTGCGTTATCACTGCTGCAGGAACAGTCTGGTTTTGATCTGATCCTGATGGACTTAAGAATGCCGGAAATGAGTGGGATAGAGGCTACAGAGGCGATTCATAAACAGGGACTATCTCCCCGTACTCCGATTGTCGCCTTGACCGCTGAATCGAGTAGGGCGAATCGAGCAGAGGCAGAGGCAGCGGGTATGGTCGATGTTATTCTCAAGCCGATCGACCCTGATTTACTGGAGCGGTTGCTTACACGGCTATTTATGGATGAGGGGAAAGAGAGCGCTGGTGTTGTTTTACAAGCAGGTCCCAGCCCAGAACAGCAGCAGGATGATCCCCTGCTTGAGCAGATGGTTCTCTCCTCTGAAGCACGGCTAAGCTTGTGGCATGCGGTTGAAAAACTGTTTAATGAGGTGAAGTTAACTCAGGATGTTGATATCATTGAGAGTCTTGCGGAACAGGTGAAAGGAATCGCCAAGGTCGAAAACTATGCCCAACTTGAAGCGTGGGCAGTTCGGTTGATTGAGCAGGTTGCGTGTATGGATGTGGCGGGTATAAACCGCTCACAGGAAGAGTTTGAACGGTTTCTGAAGAGACCATAGATGAGAACGCCGTAATGAATGAGTTACCCCGAGTACTGGTAGTGGATGACCAGCCCACCAATTTGCAGGTTGTGGGGGGGGTGCTGCGCGAGAGTAAAAAATACCGGGTTAGTTTTGCCCAGAGTGGGGAAGAGGCCCTGAAGTTGGTGGATACTCTGAGCCCCGATCTGATTCTGTTAGATGTGATGATGCCCGGCATGGGAGGGCTTGAGGTGTGTGAGCAGCTTAAGAAAACCCCTGTACTGAGTGCAGTTCCCATTATTTTTCTTACCGCCAAGAGCGAAGCGAAGGATATGGTTGAGGGGTTCGAGGTTGGAGGGGCCGACTACATCACCAAGCCGTTTGAGCCAGCGGTACTGTTAGCCAGAGTCGAGGCTCACCTACAGCTCTACCTCTACAACCAGCGTGAAGAGGAGATGAGAAGCAAGGAGCGTATCACCTCCTATCAGAATGGCCTGACTGAGATGGGGGCCTCTGTACTGCATAATATTGGTAATGCACTGGTCGGTGTAAATAGCCGCATCGCTCCGATTGAGGGTATGGCAACCAAGATGAGTGACCTCGGTGCCGCGTTGAATAAGGCCTATATTCTGCTGGATGAAGAGGGCGATCAAGCGCGTGTGCTACAGATACTGGATTTGGGGGCGAAACTGTTGAAAGAGGAGTATGCATCCGTTTTGAAAGAGGATGCCATGCAGTTGAAAGCCTCGATTTATCACGTGAATGAGATCATTGATGCCCAGCGCAGTTTGACCACAAAAGGGCTCATGTCCTCTCATTTTGCGGTTGAGTCAATGATGGCTGATGTGACTACCCTGCTGGATGATGAGCTAGATAAACGCAAGGTGAGATTGCTGATTGAGAGTAAGGGTGAGATTCCCGAGGTGTTCTTGCCACGTAGCCCGTTGGGACAGGTGGTGGTTAATCTAGTAAAGAATAGCTATGAGGCGATCTCAGAGCGGATTAAACAGAATGAGCTACCTGAAAATGAGGGGAAGATTCAGATCCGTTTAATGTCTGAAGTCGCTGTTGATGGTGAATCCAAGAAAAATAGCTACTGGTATTTTGATGTGATTGATAATGGCGTAGGGATTGCTGCTGCTGATCTCGACTCGGTACTGCTCTCGGGCTACAGTACCAAGCTTAGTAGTGCCGGTTTAGGGCTACATAGCGCAGCCAACTTCTCTGTGGCAATGGGTGGTGAGCTAAAGGTGATGAGTGACGGCCCCAACCAAGGGACTCAGATTCGTATTCGCTTACCTCTTGAGTGTAGTCGGAACTGTTATCAGGTTCGGAAATAGGCGGTTAACTCCGGTAGATCCACCTCAGAGAGTGTTAGCGGATAGGGGTGGTTGAGCGCCTCTTTCTCTTTTAATCGTGCCTTGCACTCCAGCCCCAGTTGCGGAATCAGGAAGGTACCACGCTGTTTCATAATATCTACCAAGATCCCCTCCCCTTGCCAGCTCTGTTGTTGGCGTAGCCACACCATACTCCAGTGACGGTTAGAGAAGCGTTCTGCTCGGCGTACATTTCCAATCACCGCTTCGGCAGCACCGACCCGTTCTGTTAATGCTTCACTATCGAGTAGAGGGCGCTGCTCAATCCATGCACGTAGCTGCTGGTGTGCAACCAAGTCTAAGTAACGTCGTAGGGGACTGGTGACCTGACTGTATTGGCTCATCCCCAAGCCAGCATGTGGTGCGGGCTGACTCTTTAACTGGCTGCGCCGGAAACGGCGACGGAAGGCGTACATCTCCGCAAGGGTCTCTGGTTGCGGATAGGGGTTGCCCTGCTCATCGGGTCCGGGTGGTGGCTGTGTGGAGTAGGGGAAGGGAATCTCATGCTGCTGTGCAAAGCGGGCGGCGGCTTCACCGGCCATCAACATAAACTCGGTGACCAAGTCACGACTGCGTAGTTTAGGTAGCGGGGTGATCTTCACCTCATCCTCTACCACCCGGATCTTTACCTCGGGCAGCTCTAGACGAATCGCCCCCTGCTGCAACCGTTTTTCTTGATACTGCAAGGCCTTCTCATAGAGTGGTGCAAAGTCGCTGTTGTTGATCTCTTGATCGACGCTGGCATAGGTTGTGCGATTCACCTTAATCCAACTGGTGACCACCTCAATCTGCTCTATCTCGGCCTCCTCGGAGAGGGTGAAGCTGAAAGAGAGTGCTGGGGAGCGTTGCTGTAACCCCAGCCCAAGTAGCTCTGTAGCCTTGGGGGGAAGCATAGTCAGTGTTCCCTCTGGTAGATAGAGGTTGGCCCCCCGTGCACGGGCCTGTAGATCCAGTTCACTGTCTGGGGTGATCAGTGCGGCTACATCTGCAACATGAACCCAGATACGCTCTCCCTGTAGGGAGATGGCATCGTCTGGGTCTTGATTGCCCTCATCATCAATGGCCCAAGCGGTGAGGTGAGTAAGGTCAACCCGCTCCTGCTGTGGCAGATCAGGCACCTCACCACAGGCGGCCTCACTCTCGACCTCCATGCGTGCGGGGTAGGGGTTGTAGTTGGGCTCCCAGTAAGCGGTATCCAGCAGCAGGTGGTGGGCATTTTCTGGGCGTTGATCGCGTCCCAGATCGCGCAAGATGCGGCTCACTTCGCTGCGCTTCAGCGCCAGCATCTCGACATCACTTAATTCCGTATGGTCCTCGGGCAGCAATGCTCCACTACGCAGTCGTTCAAGGAAGGCCTCCTTCTTTTGTTGCGCCTCAAGCTTGGCGTTACGCGCCTGCTGTACCTCCTCAATATGCGCTCGTGGATGGCCTTGAATAGCATCTGGAGTACCATGAAAATAGAGCGCCTCGCGGATGATTTTCCAGCTGCACCAGTGGGTGTGTGGGGTGCTTTCACCAAAGATTAGCTCACTCAACTCCTCCAGTGCGAGAGTCTCATCCCCCAGTAACTCCCACGCCTCCTCAATCTCCCCCTCCAGTGGGGCATCCAGTGTGGAGAGTGAGCGAAGTGGCCCAGGGTGGAGTAGTACAATATCCTTCTCTCGAACCCGTTTGCTCTTGCCGTTGGGTAGCTGGATCTCGATCTTCTCTTCAACTGCAGTGATTCGTGCCGGTCCGCTCTTGTAGAGCACCAAGCTCTCTTTCTGTAAGGTAGAATGGTTCATAGTAAAAGGATACATTGAATCCTCATAAGCGGATAGTGGATAAAAGATAACGGGACCATGGAACAGAAGAGTAAACAGCGTTGGGTGATGATGGCGGTTGTACTACTGCTATTGGGTGGTGGTCTTTCAGGTTACCTCCTGAATGGAGCAGGGAGTGAGACGATAACCCAATTGCCGTTGGTAGAGGGGTGTCAACTAGATCAGAAGGGCTGTAGTGCAACCCTACCCAACGGTACTGTAATGCAGTTTGAAATGACCCCGAAGCCGCTGCCGACTACAGAGCCGATTCAAATGAGAGCTAGTTTCTCGGCGGGTATTCCAGAACGTGTTGAGGTGCTGTTTGAGGGCAGGGATATGTATATGGGATTTCTTCAGTATCGTCTCAAACCAACGGCCGAGGTGGGTGTCTATCAAGGGAAGGGGAGCCTCTCTATCTGTACCCGCCGTCTGATGGCGTGGATTGCAAAGGTAAGGGTGACCCAGAATGGCGAGACCGTTGAAATCCCCTTCGCCTTTGAAACCCTACACCTGTAACAAATATAGAACACTATGATCCGTATTGATTCACTGGCCATCCGTCGTGGCCCACGCCTGCTGTTTGAGAACAGTAGCCTCTCCATCCACCCCGGACAGAAGGTGGGTATCACCGGTGGCAATGGCTGTGGCAAGTCTAGCCTGTTTGCGCTGATTCAGGGAGAGGTCTCTGCCGATGAAGGGGTGCTTACCATTCCAGAGCGCTGGGTGGTTGCCCATGTGGCACAAGAGACCCCATCGCTCGATTGTGAAGCGATTGATCTGGTGATGGATGGAGACCGCGAACTGCGCCGTCTGCAACAGCAGCTGGAGCAGGCCGAGCAGACAGAAGATGGTGTGCGACAAGGGGAGCTGTATGCCGCGATGGAGGCCATTGATGGCTTCAATGCACGCAATCGGGCTGCCCGCCTGATGCAGGGGCTGGGTTTCTCTGTGCCGCAGGAGGGGATGCGGGTGGACTCCTTCTCCGGCGGCTGGCGTATGCGGCTGAATTTGGCACAGGCGTTGATGGCTCGCTCTGATCTGCTGCTGCTGGATGAGCCCACCAACCACCTTGATCTGGATGCGGTGTTTTGGCTGGAGGCGTGGCTTAAACAGTATGAGGGGACACTGCTGCTGATCTCCCATGACCGAGATGTGCTCGATCGGGTGGTCGATGGCATTATCCATATTGAACGACAGCATATGGAACTCAGCTCCGGTAACTACAGCGCTTTTGAGCGCGCACGGGCCGAGCGTTTGGCACAACAGCAGTCGGCGCACGAGCGCCAACAGCGAGAGCGGGAGCATATGCACAGCTTTGTAGAGCGCTTCCGAGCCAAGGCGACCAAGGCCAAACAGGTGCAGAGTCGCATCAAGGCGCTGGAGCGGATGGAGACTATCGCTCCGGCCCATGTAGACTCCCCTTTCCATTTCCAGTTTATGCCCCCGAAGAAAAATCCGCATCCGCTACTCACCATCGAGGCGGTGCAGGCGGGGTATCGAGGTGATGCTGGTAACATTGTGATTCTTGATGAACTCTCCATTACCTTGAATCCCGGAGACCGTCTGGCACTGCTGGGTCGCAACGGTGCTGGAAAATCGACCTTGATGAAATTGCTCTCTAGTGCCTCTACCCTGTTGCAGGGGCGACGAGAAGAGGCGCAGGCGCTGCAGATTGGCTACTTCGCTCAACACCAACTGGAGCTACTGGATCTGCAGGCTACACCGCTACTTCATATGCAACGTAACCACCCCGAAGCGACAGAGCAGGAGCTGCGAGATTTTCTTGGTAGCTTTGGTTTCAATGGAGAGCGGGTGCTGGAGCAGGTAGGCCCATTCTCCGGTGGAGAGAAGGCGCGCTTGGTGTTGGCGATGATTGTGCGTCAACGGCCCAACTTGCTACTGCTGGATGAGCCGACCAACCACCTTGATCTGGAGATGCGCCATGCATTGACCGTTGCACTGCAATCCTACCAAGGGGCGCTGGTGGTGGTATCCCATGATCGTTATCTGCTGGAGGGGGTTGCGGATCAGTTCCTGTTGGTCGCTAGACAGCAGGTGGAACCTTTCTCTGGAGATCTGGATGACTATGCGCAGTGGTTGCGTGCTTCTGATAAGCAGGTTCAGCCTGCTGAGGCGAATTCGATTCAGAAGGAGGCCACGCCGATGCTCAACCGAAAAGAGCAGCGCAGAGCAGAGGCTGAGTTGCGAAAGCAGCAAGCACCACTACGTAAACAGGTGAACACTCTGGAGAGGTCGATTGAGAAGTTGGAGGGCAAGCGCGTACAGCTAGAGCAGCGCTTGGCAGAACCAGACCTCTACCAAGAAGATGCCAAGGTGGAGTTAAAGCAGTTGCTGCAGGAGAAAGGGGGGATTGACCAGCAGCTGGAGAGAGAAGAGGAGCAGTTACTGCTACTCTATGAAGAGCTGGAGTGAGTGTTTGATCCCTTCTTGGTTAGGAGTTTTGGGTATCCGGAAGATCGGGTTGCTCTGAGTAGACTCGGAAAGCTCATTGCATAGGGGGTTGAGGTTGCTGGCATCATCTATCTCACCAAAAGCGGACGACTGAAGTTGGTGAACCTGAGTTCGGGCAACGCGAGCTTTCCTGTCTCTGAAGGGTTGGAGAAGTTGGTTCAGTAAGCGACCAAAGATGACTCATAGCTGCCGTATTAGGTGTAGCCCAAACTTCAGAATTTGGTTGTTTGTAGATTTTATTGTAATGCGATTGGTAATTGTTCTCAACAAAGTGTAGAATCTGTGCTCACCATTAACAAGCACAGGAATTTCATAAAATGAGCGTTACCAAACCATCCTATCACCTACTGAAAAAATGGATCCTTCCAACCTTGGTCGTAGCAGTGCTTCCCATTGCCGAAACGGCGCTTGCAGCAACAGAAGAGGTGGTGGTCTACTCATCACGCAAAGAGCACTTGGTAAAACCTCTGTTTGACTCTTTCCAGAAAGAGACCGGCATTATGGTCAAGTACCAGACAGGCAAGGCCGGTCCACTGATTGAGCGTATTAAGCAGGAGGGGGAGCAGACACCTGCGGATATGCTGATTACCGTTGATGCTGGAAACCTCTGGTATGCTGGATCCCAAGGGATCTTTGCAAACATCAAGAGTGCTGAACTCAGCAAAGCGGTTCCTTCTCAGTATCGTGATTCTGATGGACTTTGGCATGGGCTATCGGTTCGCGCCCGTACCATTGTCTATAGTACGGAGCGAGTAAAACCTGAGAATCTGACCACCTATGCCGATCTGGCCGATCCAAAATGGAAGGGGCGTCTCTGTCTGCGCACCTCCAAGAAGATCTATAACAAGTCACTGGTCGCCTCAATGATTCACCATTATGGCGAGGCTGAAACTGAGAAGACGATCCGTGGATGGGTCAGCAATCTTGCAGTCAAGCCTTTTGCCAAGGACTCTCACCTGATCAAGGCGATCGACTCTGGTGCTTGTGATGTAGGGATTGTCAACACCTACTACTTTGGTCGTGCCGAGAGTAAAAACCCAAAAATTCCCGTCGCTATCTTCTGGCCTGACCAGAATGGAAACGGTGTTCACGTCAATATCTCAGGTGCTGGCATCACTAAGCATGCACCCAATAGGGAGAATGCCACCAAGCTGCTGACCTGGCTAGTAGGTCCTGAATCACAGAAGATTCTGGGGGGGCTGAACAAAGAGTACCCCATCAATGGCGGTAGTTCAGTCGACCCACAGGTTGCTGCATGGGGCCATTTCAAGGCGGATACAATGAATCTGGCTGAGACAGGAAAAAAACAGGCATCTGCAGTCAAACTGATGCAGCGTGCACGATACAAGTAGTTAGGCTATCGCCTTTTTTCTCTCTACTCAGGCACCCCGAACCGATACCGTTTGAGTTCGGGGTGTCTTCTCTTTATCGATTTCAGCCATGCAAAAACAGACCTCTCCTTTTCAAATAGCGACCTACCTGATGGGCCTGTTGGTTGCTCTCCCCTTTATGGTCATCCTTCTCTCCTGGGGGGAGATTGATCAGGAGATCTGGGGACATCTACTCGACTATCTCTTTATTGACCTGCTGACCAATACCTTGTGGCTGATCCTTGGTGTTGGAGGAGGGGTGCTGGTGTTGGGAACGGCACTTGCCTGGCTCACCACAATGTGTGAGTTTCCGGGGCGCAAAATCTTTGACTGGGCACTGATGCTCCCCTTTGCGATCCCCGCTTATGTACTCGCCTTCGTGATGCTGGATCTCTTCAGCTACGGCGGCCCAATTTACAACGGATTTCAAACCTTTTTTGGGGGAATGATCTCACCCCCCGATATCCAGTCGACTGGTGGTGTGATTACCGTCTTTGTACTGGTCTTCTACCCTTATGTCTATATGTTGGCTCGTACAGCATTTGCCTCTCAGGGCAACTCTCTGCTGGAGGCGGGGCAGAGCCTAGGGCTCACCCCTTCTCAGGCCTTTCTGCGTATTGCGCTGCCGATGGCGCGCCCCGCCATTGCGGCAGGTGTGGCTCTGGCATTGATGGAGACACTGGCCGATTTTGGTGCTGTATCCATCTTCAACTATGACACATTCACTCTTGCCATCTATACCTCTTGGGATGACTTCCGCAGCCTCTCCACTGCTGCCCAGCTCTCTTCACTGTTACTTTTGTTTGCACTACTGGCACTGTTTGGTGAGAAATCGATGCGGGGTAAATCCAAATACCACCAGACCACTGGACGTGCACCGTACCGCTTCCAACTCAAAGGGGTCCGTGCCTGGAGCACAACTGCCTTTGTGATGCTGGTGCTCGGAGTCTCTTTCATCCTTCCCGTTACTCAACTGCTGTTTTGGGGGCTGGGTGTGATCGATCAGGAACTGAACAGTCGCTACTTCGAGATGCTTATCCATACTCTGGTACTGGGAGGGGGAGCTGCACTCCTCGCTACTCTGGGTGCCTTTGCATTGGCGATGGCGCGTCGTAAGGGGGGAGAGTGGAAGATTGAGTCTGTGGGGCGGTTGATTACCCTCGGTTATGCTCTCCCTGGTTCAGTACTGGCCGTTGGCATCATGATTCTCTTTGCCAACTTTGGGCATGCCATGAATGCAGTACAGGGCTGGTTGGGACAGCCTCCCACCACGATTATGATGCAGAGTGTGCCGGCACTGCTGTTTGCCTATCTGGTACGTTTCCTCACGGTTGCCCATGGTCCGGTAGAGAGTTCACTGTCCCGCATCAAACCCTCTATGGAAGAGGCAGCCCGTTCTCTTGGAGAGAATAACAGTGGTGTGGTACGCCGCATCTACCTGCCGATCCTTACCCCCGGCATCTTCATGGCTCTGCTGATGGTGATGATCGATGTAATGAAGGAGTTACCCGCCACCTACCTGTTGCGCCCCTACGGTTGGGATACCTTTGCTGTTCGTACCTATGAAATGGCCTCTGAGGGGATGTGGGAATATGCAGCACTACCGGCTCTCTCACTGGTCATTATTGGGCTGTTGCCGGTGATCTTGCTGGTGCGGAAATCAAAATAAGGAGCAAGCGATGACGATCCATAACACACACCTCTCTCTATCCCATATTCAGTGCCGCTATGGAGATAACATTATAGTTCATGATCTCTCTTTGGAGATTGGTAAAGGGGAGCTGGTCTGCTTGCTGGGGTATAGTGGCTGTGGAAAGACCACTGTACTGCGTGCTATTGCCGGGTTTGAACCGCTTCATCATGGCTCAATTATCCTTAACAATAACCTGCTCTCCTCGTCCACTCAGATGGTGCCTGCCGAGCAGCGTAACTTTGGGATGGTATTTCAGGACTATGCCCTCTTCCCCCATCTGACCATTGAGGAGAATATTGTCTTCTCCCGCAGAAATGAGAGCAAGGCAGCACGAACCCGCCTCTCTGATGAGCTGCTGGAGCTGGTTGGGCTGAAAGGGCTGGGGGTGCGCTACCCTCATGAACTCTCTGGAGGCCAGCAACAGCGTGTTGCTCTGGCACGTGCACTGGCACAAAATCCTGAAGTGATTCTGATGGATGAACCCTTCTCTAACCTTGATGTTGAGCTGCGTGAACGGCTGGCGACCGAGGTGCGTGAAATTCTCAAGCAGCGGGGTATTACCGGCATTATGGTAACCCATGATCAGCATGAAGCCTTCGCTATTGCCGATAAGATTGCCGTGATGCACAACGGCACCATCCAGCAGTGGGACAGTGCCTACAACCTTTACCACCAGCCTGCTAACCGATTTGTGGCGGAGTTTGTTGGTAAAGGGGCGATGCTGCGTGGTGTTATTATCGGTGAGTCCCTGCTGGAGACTGAACTGGGGGAGTTGCATGGTGAAAATAGCAATAGCCTGCTCGATGGCTGCAAGGTCGATATGCTGGTGCGTCCGGATGATCTCATTTTTGACGCTGAGGGCCTCCATGAGGCGACTATTACCCGTAGCAATTTTCAGGGTGCAGAATCCCTCTATACACTACAGCTATCGTCCGGGCAGGAGATTCTGGGGCTCTTCCCTAGCCATCTACAGCAGTCGGTTGGAGAGCAGATACGTTTTAATTTGGATATGGATAACATGATTATCTTTGAGTGCAATGTGGACCATTCAGAAAATATGGGGGCCATGCACAAACAAGGGCACTGAGGGCAACTGCGTTGATGCAAGGGGCGGGCTTGTGTCATCTGATTAGGTCGGTACCAAGTGGCTGGTATTGATTCTTTCATCTTAGCGGACTCCATTGCTACTGTCGGTGATGGCTATCAATGCAGTATCTTCTTGAAGCCGTACTTGGGTACGGTGTTACATTGCAGTCAATACTATTGATCAGGTTAGAGGTGAGCGATGCATACACATACGATTGATGAATGGAAACACAGCCATGACTTTGTACTGGATAACCAACAGGGCGAACGGATGGCGTTTTATGTGTTGGGGCTGACTGCGGTAACAATGGTGATCGAGATCGTAGCTGGCATGGCTTATGGGTCAATGGCCTTGCTTGCGGATGGATGGCATATGGGAACCCATGTTGCAGCATTCCTGATCACGATATTTGCCTACCGTTATGCACGGGCGCATGCAAACAACCCTGACTATGCATTCGGAACAGGAAAAGTTGGGGTATTGGGTGGTTTTGCCAGTGCAGTTGCTCTTGCGGTAGTTGCGCTGGTGATGCTGTTGGAGTCTGTACAGCGCTTCTTCACACCACATGCTATTCAATTTGATGAGGCCATTATGGTTGCTGTAATTGGATTGCTGGTCAATGTTGTCAGCGTATTTCTACTCAAAGATGACCATCACCACCATGGGCATGATCATGGACACGATCACCATCACCATGGAGGTCACCATCACGACCACAACCTGAAGGCCGCCTATATGCATGTGATGGCGGACGCCTTCACCTCTCTTCTAGCGATCGTTGCTCTGCTGTCTGGAAAATACTATGGATGGGACTGGATGGATCCAGTGATGGGAATTGTGGGTGCCATTATTATCACCAAGTGGGCCTATGGCCTACTTCAAGAGAGCTCTCCCATTCTGTTGGATGGGAGCATTGATCGGGAGTACCTTGAAAGCATCGAGCAGACGATTGAAGCGGATGCCGATAATCGGTTATCGGACATCCATATCTGGAGAGTCGGCGCACACCACTATGCTGCGATCATTACTATCGTTACCCACTACCCGCAGAGTGTTGAGCACTACAAGTCATTGCTTCAATCATTTGATAAGCTATCTCATGTGACCGTTGAAGTAATTCAGTGCAACTCTGAACCTTGTATCCCCGCTTGAGGCATCAACTAGAGGACGATTGATATGAAGAAAGCAGCTATTATTATTGTATGTGGTTCTTTACTGTTTCTGGCTAAGATAGCTAATGCAGCAGATGGAGTGGTCTACAAAAGTCCTACTTGTGGCTGTTGTGGTGATTGGATTGAGCATATGGAGCAGAACGGCTTTGAGTTAGATATTGCCAATGTAGAGAGTGTGGTGCCGTATAAGCAGCAATTTGGTGTTCCGTATGGAATGGGTTCTTGCCATACTGCGATGGTCGGCGGCTACTTTATTGAGGGGCATGTTCCGGCAGATGATGTTCAACGCCTGCTACAAGAGAAGCCAGATATTATTGGTCTCACCGTGCCAGGTATGCCGATTGGCTCACCAGGCATGGAAATGACCGGCCGACCTGCTGATTCATACAATGTCTACGCAATTGATAAAGAGGGAAATCAGTCAGTGTTTGCTCGTTACTGATGATGCGTTGCATTTTTGCTGTGTCCGTTAATCGAAGATAGAGAGCCCAATATGAAATTATCAAAATCAGCAGTGTACATGATGGTTACATTATTGATATCACCAGCCACACAGGCAGATGATCGGAAATTAGTGCAGATGCCCAAGATGATGCAGGAACATATGTTAGGTAATATGCGAGACCATGTGAAGGCTATCCATGAAATTTTGTCAGCACTATCGAGGGGGGAGCTGGATCAAGTTGCTCTGGTAGCAGAGGAGCGTTTAGGAATGAGCTCTCTCGACAATCATGGAGCCAGTCATATGGCTGGCTTTATGCCAAAACAAATGGGAGCAATAGGAACCGACATGCATGGCGCAGCAAGCCGATTAGCCCGTATTGCCGAGGAGGGGGATCGTCTTGAGACATATGATCAATTGAATGAGGTAACAGCAACATGCGTCGCCTGCCATGTTGGGTATCGTATAGGATAGAGGTGAACAAGCGCTTGGATAAAATCAGAAAGGCACTTGCTCTATATGAATGGCAGTTTTGTGTATAAAGTGTGAGCTGGGCCTGTTCTGAGGTTAGGGGCTGCTTTCCAAAAAAACAACCCAATCTTCCGTTTTAGCCTTTTCGTGTACATGATCTGGATTTCACAAAAGCAACCTGATCTTCCGGATATCCGGAGTTTCTTAGCGCAGAGGGAAAGGTGAGGGTGACTTCAAGCCCATCTGGGTTACTGCAGTTGTTAAGGGTGATACTACCCCCATGAATCTCGACAATTTGCTGGCTGATCGATAACCCCAGCCCTGAGCCGCTCTTGCTGCTGTTGTTGCGATAAAAACGCTCGAAGATCCGCTCCTGTATTTCGTTGGGGATACCGGGGCCAGTATCTCGTACGCGAATAATAGTGGCATCTGTTTCAGCCTCTAGCTGTACAGAGACACGACCTCCATTGGGTGTGTAGCGGATGGCGTTATCGATCAGGTTTCTCAGCAGGGTAGAGACCAGCTCTCGGTTTCCACAGATCTGTAGTGGTGTGGTCATTGGCTCAACCATGTGTAGCTCAATCTTGCTGTTGATGGCCCGTTGTCTGAGCATCTCTAGATTCTCATTCACCACCTGTTTCAGGTCTAGTGTTGTTGCATGGCTATCGAGCTCTTGTACGCCATCGATCCGAGCCAGAGCCAGTAGTTGCTCTGTAAGGTGAGTGGTACGGTCTACCCCATGGATGATCTGTTCCAGTGCGTGGCTGCGGCGCTGCTGATCGACTTCACTGCGTGCAACCTGTGCATGGATTTTTATTGCAGCCAGTGGGGTACGTAACTCATGAGCGGCATCGGCGGTAAATCGGCGCTCTTTGTTGATGGAGTGTTGCAGTAGAGAGAAGAGCCGATTCAGGGCCTGAATTAGTGGCTTCAGCTCTTTCGGTGCACGTCCAATCTCTAGCTCATTCAAGTGGCGACTGTCTCGCTGGGTCAGATTCTCGGTGATGGTAGAGATTGGAGATAACCCCCAACGTACAGACCACCAGATCAACAGGGCGAGTATGGGCAGGCTGATGAGCGCAAGCTGGAATAGGTATTCGGTAATCTCTTCAGCAATTTCATTGCGTACCTCTAGTAGTTCTCCAACATGGATCACTGCTTGTGGGTGAGGCAGGCTAAAGGTGCGCCAGAGTTGACCATCAATCAGTCGGGTCTGAAAGGTTCCGCTCTGCGTGCTCAGATTCTGCTCTGGGGCATGAGGGGATTGCAGTAGTGTGTTGCCATTGAGGTCAATAATTTGGAAGGCGACCTTGTGCTCGTAGAGGTGGAACTGTTGGTTGATCTCATCCAGTGGGTAAGAGTCAGTGAGATTTCCGTCCTGTTTGTTCAGCTCTCCTTGAGCGAGGGTGCGCAGTAGCTTGGAGGTCTGTACCAGGTTGGCATCAAATACCTCTTCAGCCTCATGTTTGACCTCATCTTGAATAAACAGCCCGAAGATCAGCCACAGTGTAGCAACGGACCCCAGTAGTAGAATCAGCAGACGTTGTTGTAGTGAGCGCTTACCCATGTTAATCCTCAGTGAGAGCAGGCAGTTGATAACCTACGCCGCGAACGGTCTGAATGAGGGACTTGCCCAGTTTTTTTCGAAGATGGTGAATGTGCACCTCAATGGTATTGCTCTCGGCACCCTCATCCCAACCGTAGAGGCTCTCCTCTAGGTGGGCTTTGGTGACCACCCGCCCAATGCTGCCAAACAGTAGTTCCAGAATGGAAAACTCATGTCGTGTGAGCACAACAGGGGTTCCTGCCTGAGTAATGGTACGTGCGGCAGGGTTGAGCACAATGTCCCGATATTGCTGTTGTGGAGTACTCTCACCAATACGTCTACGGTAGATGGCTCGCAGCCGGGCGGTCAATTCATCCAGATCAAAGGGTTTGGTGAGGTAGTCATCCGCCCCCCCATCGAGGCCGGCAAGACGGCTCTCCAGTGCATCACGAGCAGTGAGGATGAGAATGGGTGTTTGGTCTCCTGACTCTCGTACCTGTTTCAGGATCTGTAAGCCATCGACCTTGGGCAGCCCCAAGTCGAGCACAACTAGATCGAAAGAGTCGCTGCGTAGTGCCCGCAGTGCAGCCTCTCCATCTTTCATCCACTCTACCCGGTAGCCCGCCAGCGAAAGTCCAGTGGCCAGACCATCACCCAGCAGCGGGTCATCTTCTACTAGTAGTAGTCTCATCTGAATCGTCTCATAGGGTTATTTAAACTCTCTTCTACACACCATACCAGTATCAGTCATCTTCCCAACGACCCATTCCAGGAATATGCACTCGATGCTCATTGAAATCACCCTTGGCAGCCCCAATATGGCAGCTTTCACACTGGCTGAATGAGCTAATTTTAGGGTTGTTGGCCACAAAACGGCGTGGAATTTCATCATGCTCATGGCGGAAAGAGCGGGTCTTGGTGATGCGTATGGGGATGTTTTTGCTATTCGACTTTTTCCAGATTTTATACCAGCGTGATCTGGAGCTATTGTCACTGAGGTACTGCAAAATCTGTTGCTGCTCCTTGGTATCCAACTCTGCATTCTCGCCAAAGTGATCCTCTAGACTACTCATGATGCGTTTCCATGAGGCCTCTCCCAGAAAGCGTGGTGGATAGGCGAGGTGGCAGCTGCCGCACTCGGTTCTATACTTGACGGAGCCGGGACCTTTCACATTATAGGAGCGGTGCTCCCACTCGTCGTCATCATCACTGAGTGCAGTGTGACTGAAGGCCAAGGTTGCGAAGGTGAAAATCATCACCTGGGTTACTCTCCAAAAGGTAGGTTGAGTGAATATCATCATCTATTTTCTCCAAGTTTCGAACTGTATAAAAGTGAGGATGTCCCCCTTCTCCTGAGGTGAGCAGGGGCGACTGAAGGTCCATTTGCAATTTCTCTTAAACCACTTCTCTACCTTCTTCATGCTGTTGAAGCGGCTAGGCTCAATGGCTACTGAAAGTGGTTTAATCACCTTTCTAGTGCGGATATGCCGACCGGGTTTAGTGAAAGTGGTGCCATGGCAATTGGAGCAGCTTCTCATCTTTCCTGAACGGTTATGGAGGACCTTGCGGTTCCAGAGCTGTCGTCCTCGATCCACATCAAAAGGCAGTGCGCCCAATTTTTGGTAACGTGCTTTGAGTGGTTCAATGGCATCACTAGCGGCCCCTGCTTGAGAGTAGAGTAGAGCAGAGAGAAGGATTAGGGATATGTGTCTATTGTTGACCATATTAAATACCGGGTAGAGAGATGGCTTGATCTTGAAAGCTGCCTGCTGCCGCATCTTGGTGGCAGCCATCACAATGGATCTTTCCACCTACAGAGGGCAGCAGCCAAATTTGCTCATCAATCTCATGGTGTCTGTTTCTCCAGTAGCGGGTGTCGGTAATGCGTAGTGGGGCGTGCCCCGCTTCAATACTATGGTCTATTTTCCATGCCGCCTCAGAGTAGGCCTGTTCTGCACTATAACGAATCAGAAACTGAGTGATCTGCTGTAGTGGCTCCTCATCTAGTGCAAGATCCTCTTCAAAATGGTTCTCTTGCTGCGCCATCACCCTTTTCCAAGAGCGTGATGGGAGTAGGCTGGGGTGGTGTAGGGTGTGACAACCACTACACTCCTCCTGCCAATGTGAGTATCTAGGGTCGCTCTCCCATGCGCTGTTTGAATAGAGTGCTACAGGGTTGGGTTCTGCACTGGAAAACCAGAGAGCGAAGGCTGGGGTTGTCAGCAGTATGCCGCTGACCCATCCAACCCCGTGTTCTGTAGAGCGGGTACGTAAGTGGGTATAGCTGCCAGTAATCATCGCCTGTACCAGCTTGCGTTTGGATAGCCAGCGTTCGATAGCAACCCCCGCTAGATGGATGGGGATCAATGAAATCAGAAACCATGCCAGAGTCTCATGTAGTTGGTGCATCAGAGCACCACTGGCAATAGAGACCCAGCCATTGAGGGGGCCAGTCTGCTCTTCGCCCCCGAGAGTCAGTAGCCCACTGATGCTGATCAGTAGCAGGGTACCCAGTAGCAGAAAAATCATCCATCCTCCTGCGGGGTTGTGCCCTACAGTATGGGAGGATCTGCCTTGCATCAGTTCAAGTAGGTGTTGACGAACGGCAGGCCAAGGGTGGGCAAAGTGACGAAAGCGGGCATAGGTACCGCCCATAAAACCCCAAACAGTGCGGAATAGCAGTAGCAGCAGTAGTAGATAACCGGCAGATAGGTGAGTCTCATAATAGAGTGTGCTGGTGGTCATCCAAGCTGCAGTGATCGTGAGCACTAGCATCCAGTGAAACAGCCGGATGGGCAGGTCCCAAACTATGCCATTACCGCTCTTGTTGTTATCTTCATGCTCCATAAGCCACACTGTAGATGATGAATCTTAAGTAAACCTTAAGGTTGTGACCGTAGAGTGTGGCTGATGAATAGAACAGACTCTTTTTTATCGCTGGTTGTCCGTGTATGGATGGTACTGGCTCTGTTGCACTTTCCACTTCAGGGAGGGGTAGGAGTTGTAGAGGTGTATGCTGATGGAGATGGTGACGGAGGCGACGGTGGGGATGGGGGTGGAGGAGATGATGGCGGGGATGACGGTGGTGATGATGGCGGGGATGACGGTGGTGATGATGGGGGTGGAGATAGCGGTGGAGATAGTGGCAGTGATGATGGGGGAGATGACGGCGGTGATGAGTTCGCCAGTGAAGACTTTATCGAGTGGCTCAGTGAGGGGCAGGGTGGAGCTGGTATTGAGATC
>Ga0233436_1000769_pt1 | contig 31839 bp, 34 predicted proteins | sample SI_122_August201_2_FD_182723 | JGI IMG/M metagenome (GOLD analysis project Ga0233436, IMG submission 182723) | Seawater microbial communities from Saanich Inlet, British Columbia, Canada - SI_122_August2016_150_MG | ecosystem: Environmental > Aquatic > Marine > Inlet | place: Canada: British... | reverse complement strand
ATATCCGGACATGGAAACCGAAAAAGCCTTGAACTCTATCAGCATCTTTCTTTGGCTGCCATCGAGGGCGATTATCAAAAAGCTGTCCGCAATTTAGAAATTTAGGCAATTTTTGCAACAGAGCCAGGGGATTCAAGCTGGAGAAATAAACATTCTTCCCGATCCTGTTTCTGCGGAGGCTTTCAAGCTATGGAAAGTTGACCAGGCTGCTGTGGAAGCACAGTTTGCGGCAATGTAGCCCATGTCATGTAGTCCCGGTATCTATCCGCTAACGATCGCCGATTAGATCTTTTACCCGCGCTTGAATTGAGGGAATTACTTCTTTCTCAAACCAAGGATTTTTACGAAGCCAGATATTGTTCCGTGGGCTGGGATGAGGCATAGGAACTTGATTTGGCCAGTATTCACGCCACGCTTTGACCGTTTCAGTTAGGTTTTCTTTTTGCTTATCCGCCAGGTGATAATCAAGCGCATACTTGCCGATAACGAGCACCAATCCAACTTTACTCAGATGATTTAGAACCTTTTCGCGCCATTCTTTGGCGCATTCTGGTCTTGGTGGCGCATCTCCAGATACTCCGGCTCCTGGATAGCAAAAGCCCATCGGTAAGATCGCCACTTTTTTAGAATCATAAAATTGCTCGCTTGTTAAACCAAGCCAGCTGCGCAGCCGCTCCCCGCTTTGATCGTCAAAAGGTACGCCACTTTCGTGTACTTTCTTGCCCGGAGCTTGTCCTGCGATCAATATTTTTGCCGAACCAGCTACTTGTAAAATAGGGTGTGGACCAAGTGGCAAGTGATCCTGGCAAATGGTGCAGGCTCTAATGTCAGCCATCAGTCGGTCCAGTTCGTTCTTCGGCACTTGTTCTGCCTCCTCGGTCATCGAGCAGTGGGATAGCCAATACCAGCGGCAAAAATCCTCCCCTGACCGGGATCTTGAAAAAATACCACGACTTTTGTCTTTATCAAATCGATATTGTCAGGTACAGCTATCAAACTGTGAAGTCCTGACTGAGCGAAGGTTGGTTGCGATACGGCTTGGCTGCTTAGTTTAACTACGACATTGTCATGCAACAAAGTGTGTCCCGAGTTCTCCCCCCTCACTACCTTCGATCTTACGCCGTCAGCAGTCAGGGCCAGGTTTGCAATGAAAGCATTAGTAGCGCGTGCCAAAGGAAATGGCTCCACTTCAATCTTGACCGAGCGCCTATCTGGACTCAGCTGGCACCTCACCAACAGTCTTTTGAGGCGTTCATCCACAGTTTTCGATATGGCGTCTTCGATCGACGCTCGGTTATTGCCTACGGCTTCAGCTACTCCATTGACGACAACTTGAGGCGTATAGACCGAAGCAAGACGCATTTTGTGGGCGTATAGATTTTGCCTATCACTGAAAGCTCTTGAAGAATTTGGGTCTTTCCAGCCTAGATAGTCCCAGTAATCGACATGCTCGGAGAGAGCAATCACTGAGCGTCGCTTATCGCGCGAAAGTTCAGAGAGTAATCTGTCAGCAGGAGGGCAGCTGGAGCAACCCTCTGACGTGAAGAGCTCAATCACGGTCGGAGCAGCCTCTGACACTGGGGCTTCTGCTGCTGCACAGACGAAAGGAGAGGCAACGGAGATTGCAGAGGCAGCGAGTAGCCCGAAGCAGCCATTGAAATTTCTAAAACAGCCTGCAAGATCCCAGCCCATGCTTCTTGTAGTAGTGTTGGTGATACTCCTCAGCTCTCCAAAACGTTGTTGCTGGCTCGATGCGCGTTGCGACTTTCCTTCTTGTAGTCTTTTCAAAATCATCTAGGGCCTCCTTTGCCTCCTTATGCTGCTCGGAATTCAGATAGAAAAGCGCTGATTTGTATTGCCCTCCGTGAACGACGGAAATGTCCGCATAGGGGTTGTGTATTTCGAGGAAGCGCTTTATTAGCGACTTGTAAGAGGATTTTGATTGATCAAAGGTAACTTTTACAGCTTCAGTGTGTCCAGTCATACCCGAGCAGACCTGCTCGTAAGTGGGATTGCTGCTTTTACCACCGATGTAGCCAACTTCTGTTGACTTTACGCCGACGGTCTTAGCAAGCTCGTCTTCCACACCCCAGAATCAGCCACCGGCAAATATAGCGACGTCATTCGCGCTAGTTGGCTGCGCTGCAACAGCAACATAAGGACTTAGAAGAAGCAAGCCGATCAAGGCTCCGAGCGCCTTGTGACATTTCCTGTAAACAAATTTCATACCTAACCTACCTTTTTGAATGAGACCTAATCCTTGCTCTTATTGCTATTGCCTTTTGCTTCAAAATTCAAGGACGCTGAATTGATGCAGTACCGTTGAGCTGTGGGCGTCGGGCCATCGTCGAACAGATGGCCCAGATGCGCTCCACACTTTTTGCAGACCACTTCCTCTCTGGTCATCCCAAAGGAAGAATCCTTGTGAGTTTCAGTGGAACTTTTTTTCGCCTGCGAAAAGCTTGGCCAGCCTGTACCTGAGTCGAACTTGTCTTTAGAATCGAACAGAAGCTCACCACAATTACTACAGTGATAGAGCCCATTGGCGTGATTGTTCCAGTACTTGCCAGTGAAGGCTGGCTCTGTAGCGCTGCAACGGGTAACTTGGTAGACCTCCGGAGAAAGCCGTTTCTTCCAATCTACTTTGGACAGATCTGACCGGGTTTGAGTCGTTTTCACTGTTGCCTCCTTTTGTTCGGCAAGAACGAAGTCGTTAGAAGCACAAAAGGCCAAAACACATGTTAGGGTAAGGACGTATGCTTTGATCTTGTTAGGCGCCGTAAAAGCGTTTAAGACAGTCGACTTCATAGTTTTTGTTCTCCTTCGGACTTTGACGCAACACCAAATACGGTGCAAGATTCGTCTGGATGCCTGACAGTGGTGTTCATTTACTTTTCTTGGTTCTTGTGATTGATTTGATGGATTTCAGATCACTTCGCTGGTGCTAGCAGAGATGTTCGCATCGCAGCGGCCCGAACTTCGCTTAGAGACTCTTCTAAAGCGGTGCTAGTTTCGACTGCGTCTCGCATCTTGCTGCCGTAGAACCAAACATTGGTGACATCATCGATACCAGCAAAATTCAGCCAGTCGGTTAGATAAGGTGTGGTGTGATCCGTACCATAGGCTTTGCTTAGACCCGGCATATAGATTGCTGCTGTATACACAGCTGTAGCGCGTTTGTTCTTGAGCAAACCTACATAACCTGTCGCTGGTTCAAAGCCGAAAAGTGTGCCGGGCATAGACAGTAAGTCGATATACTGCTTGAGTTTGTAAGGCACGCCAAAATTCCACATCGGGACTGCGAACAGATAATCGTCCGCTGCGTTAAAGCGGTTGAAGATAGATACCAGCTCCTCATAGACCGTCTTTTGCTTTTCATTCATGGCCGCCTCGCCAAAAAATGATACCTTTGCTGCGGCGCTGTCGCCGTCAAACTCTGGCAAGTTGGCGTGCCAGAGGTCGATTTCGTCGACTTGTACGTCGGGATATTTTTCTTTATAAGCACCTAGGTAAGCATCGCCCAACTTAAGGCTAATGGATTTGTCAGAGCGTGGCGAAGCCTTGACGTAAAGTAGCTTTTTCATAATGCGCCTTCTTGTTGGATTATTGACCTGTAATTACCGATTTTTCTTGAGTTTCGAAGACTTTACCGGCGACTTGCCAGACGCCGTCGAAGTTGTGTCGGAAGCAATTGTCGATTGCTCTTTGTGCGACTGGTACGTGAGGCTAAAACCTCATTTTCTGTTTCATGGCTTTGTTTGTAGAACTGCTGTGTCCTTGCGTCGCGCACTGGTGTTGTACTTTCCTGCATCTACTCGATCAGCGAAAGCGTGCATCGCGTCAGCGATTTCTTCACTAGCTTCCTCCAGCGCGAAGTGTCCCGCATTCAGAAACTTGACTGTTGCGTCTGGGTTATCTTTGGTGTAGGCAAGTGCGCCTTCTTTCGTAAAAAATGGATCGTTTTCGCCCCAGATCACGAGCATAGGCGGTTTGTGCTCTCGCAAATACTGCTGCCACTCTGGGTACTTCTCGGGATTGGTCCTGTAATCATAAAAGAGCTCTAACTGAATCAGGTCATTACCTGGTCGGTCCAATAACGTTTGATCAAAAACATAAGCATCCGGACTAATTTTCTCCGGCTGCGAAGCACCGTGAGTGTATTGAAAGATTGTCGTCTCCTTCTTGAGAAAATTGCGAACGGCTTCTTCGTTACCTGCTCGATCCTGCCAATATTGAATGAAGGGCTCCCAAGACGGAGCAAGCCCGTCCATATGTGCAACGGCGTTCTGCACGACGATCGCGCGGATGAGATCAGGGCGGCGTTCTGCGATGCGAAAGCCAATGGGGCCGCCGTAATCATGGACGTACATTGAGACCTGGATGATTCCGAGGCTGTCGATGAATTTCTCGACGATAGTGGAGAGATGATCGAAGCTATACTCAAAGTCGTTGACGCTAGGAGCGTCACTGTAGCCAAAGCCTGGGTAGTCAGGCGCGATCAGATGAAACCTGTCTGCCAGCTCGGGAATGAGGTTCCTAAACATGTGCGATGACGAAGGCCATCCATGCAGCAGAAGAACAGTAGGGCCGTCGGCAGGACCTGCTTCTCGGTAGAAGATGTTGACCCCCTCGATGTTTATTTTCTTGTGTCTTACGATGTCCATCTTAAAAATTCCTTTTTTTGTGGTCGTTTGTGTATTGAGAAACTAAAAGCGAACTCAGTGCGCACAAGGTGTTTTTGCTCTTGCATCCCGCACCGAATCAGGCAACTTAAAGTCCACTTCGGTTTCAGCAACGTTATTGATGTAGTTGGTGAGGATGTTTTCGACGACTACAGCTACTATTTCGAGCGCTTCTTGTTGCGAAACTTGTGCGTCGGTCAGTTGGGCGTAGTCTGAAGAACTAACTTGCCCGCGCTTTTCTGTGACAGCCTTTGCAAAATTCAAGATAGCCTTGATTCGGTCGCCCTCGCCTTCTGCTTTCACACTGTTTACGATCTCTTGCTCGTTCAGACCCACCATCTGCCCCAATGTAGAGTGAGCGGCAAGGCAGTAATCACAGTTGTTTTGACCGGCGACAAGCAAGGCTATTTGCTCGCGCTCTTTTGCCGTCAACTTGCTTGCCTTGAGAGCCCTAGAGAAAGAGAGCAGTCCGTCAATAACAGCTGGGGATTGAGCTGCGACCTTGAACAGATTTGGCACTGTTCCGAGCGCCTTTTGGACCGCAGACAGAAGATCCTTCGTCTTGCCGCTAGCTTGCTCTAAGTCGATTGGATGAATTCTAGACATTGTACTTACCTCTTTGATGTGTATTTGGAAATTTGTTCGTAACGGTATCTGGGTCTAAGGCTCGTCGGGTTAGCTTGCGCGCAACCGTCTAAGACCAGCCCTAAGGTCTTCATTCTGGGAATTCTTGAATACTCTGACCGCACTTTGTGCTGCGGGTATTGTCTTTGTGTTTTGGGTTTTTAAAGCTTCTTCTTTGCGGAGCACAGCAAGGAGCTTGCGGTCAAAGTAGAGTCTAAGCATTTTCTGTCACCTTTTTTGAGTTTGAACCGAACGTTCGGTCTATGCACCAAGACTATCAAACAACAGCGTCTCTGTCAACCGCTGTTTGCTTGTTATCTGATCTTATTTAGGGAACGACGGGCAGTGGTTTTCAAACATATGCATCTCAAACTTGATCGGGCCGGATAAACTCAGAACGGCAACTGCTAAAGCGACTAAGAGATCTCCGGCTTTGCGTCTTGAGATAAAGATTTTTCCAAATTGCATTTATCTGTCCTCTGTTTGTGAAATTTGAGTGCTGGAAACGAGCCGTGACTGCGGCGAGTCGGGAATTTTTGCTATTTGCTGATTGCTTGAGGCTTGTTCGCTTATCCAGCCTTCTAAAGCGCTAACAACATCGTCACTAGCCTGGTTCTCTTCAAGCAGCAGGTGTCCTCTTTTTTTGAACGTGACTAATTTGTGAGGAGCCAGGGCGACAATTCTGCTGAGAGTGGAAGTTCCTAACGGTTTAACCAGTCTGTCTGAATCCCCCTGCAGGAAAAGCACTGGAGTTTGACAAAGCTGAGCGACTGCTGCAGGAACCGACTTCATCAATGCACGAAATCTCCAAAGCTCAGTCGCACTGTATCCGCGCTGTTTTTTTAGCTTAGCTTTCAGATCAGACAAGAATGGCTGCATAGTGGTCACACGCTTGGCATAGCCAAGTGGAATACGATTTGGCGAATCGGGACGAAGCAACAGACTCAAAATAACTTCTGGGTATACAAGCGGGTTGACATTAACTTTGTAAGCAGGCTCAGAGGCTATAACTCCATCAACAAGAGCAGATTTGTCCGCTGCCACCTTGAGGGCTAAGGCACCGCCCATGGACTCTCCTAGCAGCAGCAGCTTGTGATTTGGATACTGCCTGCGCAATGCACTCAAATGCTCTGAGATTTCGATGGCGGATTCCTTAAAGTCAAGCCGAGAGGAAGACTGCTCGCCAAAGCCCCTCACGTCCAGGGCTTCGAAGACAATGCCTTGCCCCTTTAGCTTGTCAGCGAGTTGCGTGTACGACACGCGGCTCAATCCGAAGCCATGCAGAGCAACCAAGACTACACTGTCAGCAGGCAAATCCACTCTCGGGACAACCGGCGTGGTGTTATATGCATGTACAGCTGCCGTGGAAGAAAAGCCCAGCACAAACAGTGACGCTAGAGTGGCTGTAATTAATTTCGTCAACTTCGCGTTCATGGATTGGTCCTCTCTCGCATTTTTGATATCATACTGTACCGAACATTCGGTTTACAAACAAGCAAAAAATCTATACCTTAGTTAAGTGAACCGCCTGCAAGGGCGGATTCACTCATTTGCTTACAGCATATTGCTTCAGTCCTTGCCCCAACAGCAAGAGTGCAAGCCCAAGGGATGCTGCGTCTTTGATCAGAAACTGTCCTGGCACCACGGACAAGGCAGGAAAGCCAAGCGTTGGCTCAAATGTGCCTGGAGTCGTCAGCATGAAGCTAAGTGTCGTGAAAAACATTCCAAAAGCGCCAAGGGCAGAAATAATACCAATTAAGGGACGCGTTGCGCCAAGCAGCAGCCCCGCCGCAATCAGTAACTCAATTACTCCAAGAGTGTTTGAGAATTGCTGAATGCTTAACATGCTGTATGTCCAGCTCAGCATAGGACTATTCTGCACAAAACCAGATATCCCCTGGGCCTCAAAAGCTGTGAACTTCATTGCCCCTATCCAGCCGATGACTAGTGCCAGCCCAATTCTCGCCGAAAGTTGTCCGACTAGAATGATCGATTCAGCGAGCGGTAGAAGCACGCCTCTATCTTCGATTTCCTCTGCTGCTGTCTTCATGGTCTTGCTCCTTTGATTTTGTTGTGTCGGACTAGATGTTTCCGACCTCACGCTTATGATTGTACCGAACGTTCGGCTCTTTGTCAATTTATTCCGAGGAAAAGAAAAAGGAGCTGAGTTGACCAGCTCCCTCACAATAGATATTTTCTTCGGCTCTTGCGCCGCTGACTTACATGCTCATCACGACTTTCGAAGAATCGGCGGACTCCTTCACGGGTAAATGCCTTTGGCTCAGTTGTTCTAAGAATCCACTCAAAACGCGATCAATCGAAATTGCTCCGGAGCCAAATACAAAGACCAGCGCCGCAGTAAGCAAAAAGAAGAACGGGTCTGCATTAAGAAATGGTGTTGGGTCGCTAAACAAATTGAGCAGTTTTACTCGGTCATTAGACACAGCTAAATAAGCAGTTATCATCACGACTGACAGGACAAGTCCAGTGGATCTTGAAAGTAGACCTGCCATTAGCAGCAGTCCGCCAAAACATTCCGCACCACCCACCAGCCAGGCATTAAGCGCTGGTGCAGGGATGTGCAATGACGCGAAAAAGCCGGTTGCGTCAACATGATTTATAAGTTTTCCTTTGCCGGTGACAAAAAATTGCCACCCCCAATATAGGCGAAAAGCCAGAAGGAAGATGGATTGCATCAAATTAGCTCTCTTCGCGATTTGATCTTCTAACAATGATGGCAGCTTCAAAATGTTCATTTTATTTCTCCTGACCCTGCTCAGGGTCTATGTATAGCCATTGGAGCTTAGTCCAAAGCGAAAAGTTATTTGATATTTGTGCGGCTATTTGCGCGTCGTCGTAGTTGTTAGCGAATGATGAGAGCCTCTCTCCAAGAGCGTTTATCGAACAGCCGCCTTTGAAAATCTGCAACAACTCAAACGCAAATGAGTCTACTCTTTTGTAGTGAACCACGTTGTCTACTCTGTGCACGACGCAGTAAGTAAGCCTCTTTGCTGGTGACGGTCGTTTTTTTTCGTCGCTCAGCGATTCTGTTATGTCCAGGTCCTTGACCTTGGCAATGAATGAATCCACCGCGTAATCGAGCTTTAGTACTGAGATATAAGGTTGTAGTCGTAGGCTCGTATTGATGAAACCTGGTTTTTCAATGTCCTTTTGAGTTACCGGTTCGACAAACTCTTCATCAAAAGCAATGACGTCAGACCACTCGAAAGCTGCTATTTGAGAGCCTAACTTGGACTTTGATTTTGTCGGTAGCTGATTGGACAGAAGAAAATTCGCGAGTCCAGATCCAAGATTCCGAAGTGTGTAAGAGCTCGATTTGTGTTCCTCAAGATAGCCTGTGACAACTAATTCGAAGACCTCTTCACCAAGATAAGCCTGGAGCCCAGGAAAGTCCTCCCTTAGTGAGTCGATTAGTCTGTACCAATACTGCTGGTTGTATATTTCCAGCCGCTGAAAGCTAGTCAGCTTCGAGTTTGGCTTTATGAATCTTGCAGCCACTGTGCTCATTTCATCGCCGCTGTGATGAAGTTGATTCAAACCCCCTTCTACCAGTGGTCGCGTGATAATTTCTTCCATCAACGTCTGCACTCCAGTTAGCCCACTACTGAAGGCTTTGCTGTGTCCTCTTTTAGGCATGTTGAAGTACCTCTAGCTGGAACGCAGAAGCTTTGATGGCTTCAGCATGAACCTCGCTGAAATCAGGTATATTGCTGTCCCACTCCAAAAGAGTGCTTGTCGATCCGATGCGCTCTATAACTTCGCTGTATAACTGCCAAACCTCGGACCGCACGGGGTGGTCATGAGTGTCAAGAACATGGTCACCGTTATCTGAATGGCCAGCTATGTGCAGCTGTGCAATCCGCTCATGCGGTATATTTTCTAAAAAGTCTCGAGGTTCAAATTCGTTGTTTCTCGATGAGACATAGACATTGTTGACGTCTAGCAGCATTCCACAGTCGGCAAGTTCAACCACGTCAGAAATAAATTGCCACTCAGTCATCTCCGATGTTATGAACTCAGCATAACTGCTTACGTTTTCGATGCAGACAGGCACTCCCAAAAAGTCCTGAGCTTCTTTGATTTTGCTTGCGACTCGTCTGACCGCCTCTTTTGTGTATGGCAGTGGGAGAAGGTCGTGAGTATAGTTACCGTCAATGCTTCCCCAACAAAGATGATCGCTGACAAAAGGAGACTTGGTTCGCTCAACTAGCCTCTTCAACTTAGTCATGTAGTCGCGGTCGAGAGGACCGGGAGAGCCCAGGTACATGGCTACACCGTGCTGAACAACCTTGTACCTGTCCAAAATACAATCTAAAACTTCCAAAGGGCGCCCGCCAGACACCATGTAGTTCTCTGAGATAATCTCGAACCAATCTACTTTGGGTGCTTGATTCAGGATATGTGCGTAATGGGCTGTCCGCAGGCCAACACCAATGCCGAGGTTTGTATAGTTGTTGAATTTGTTTGCAGGCATGATTTCTTTTACCTCAGGGGAAGCTGACAGGGCTTGAGGTCTTATCCAAGACCTCAAGCCCTCTGCGTAACTCTAGTGTTTTTTGCTACCGTCAGTCGCGCAGCCGCCCTTGCCTTTGCAAGAGTTCTTTGCCTTGCAACCGTTATCACTGGAACCACAGCCGCCTTTGCCTCTACAAGAATTCTGTCCTTTGCAGCTATGCTTCTCCTTTGCTTCCTTCTTAGGGGCAGCGTCACCAGCTTGGGCAAACTCAGGGTTGCCATTGTTAGAGGTTTGAGCATAGGCAGCACCGGACATCATGCCAGCAAGAGAGGCTGCAGCGACCAATGTAGCGAGGCTGTTCCTATTAGTTTTCATCATCGTACTCCTTATATTGTACCGAACGTTCGGTTGATACAAATCATAGTATCAACCCTAATGCACTCTGTCAACTACCAGCGTCATGGGACTTCGAACCGCCAATAAATAGGAATAGAGATAATTCGGCAAGATGCCCAAAATTCGGACTCTAGTATTGACAAGAAAGCGAACGTTCGGTACACTAACATTGTAATCACCGCAAGAGTTGTTCCCATGGAAAAAGTTGAACTATTACCTGAGCTGCTAGAACTCTTCCGACAGCAGGGCTATGAAGGAGTCTCAATAGCGCATGTCTCCAAAGCCACTGGGCTTGGAAAGTCAAGCCTTTACCATCATTTCCCAGAGGGAAAGGAGCAGATGGCGAAAGAAGTGCTCGAGTACATATATAAGGCGGTGAAGCAAAACTTCGTAGCGCCTTTAAAGGCCGAAGGAGAGCCCCGTGAGAAGCTCACTGAGATGTCCAAAGTCATCGAAGGCTTCTACGACAGCGGGCGCAAAGGTTGCCTTATAGACGGGCTCACACTGGGCGAAGCGAGTGCTCCCTTTCAGCAGCAAGTCGCTCAAAGTCTTGAGGCATGGATTCAAGCCATTGCCGATGTCGCCGTCGAAGCCGGACTGACCAAGAAGCTCGCAAGAGAACGCGCAGAAGCGGCGTTGATAGCTATTCAGGGCGGACTTGTTGTTTCCAGAGCTCTGCGCGACTATCAAATATTTAAACGTGTAGCTAGAAGTCTGCCCCGGCTAGTGCTAGATGGGCAGTAGAGGGGTCGCATGAAAGTAAAAATCGACGAAATCGCCAAAGATATCTATCGCGTAGCGGTCCTACCCGAGGGCAGCTTCATCTCATTTAACCACTACCTAATCAAAGATAAAGTGAGCACGCTTGTGCACGCTGGGCATAGAGCAACTTTCACAGCGGTTAGAGACGCGGTTTCTGAAATAATTCCGTTAACCGATCTTCGGCTGCTTCTGTTCTCACACTTTGAGTCAGATGAATGTGGGAGCCTTAATGACTGGCTTGGATTATTGCCGGATCTTCAAGTGCGTACAAACAAGATCTGCAATTTCTCAATCCAAGATTTTGCTATTCGCCCAGCCCAGCTATTCAAAGACAATGACATTCTAGAACTTGGGGAGCATTCGCTCAGAGTTTTGGAGACTCCTCATTTCCCTCACAACTGGGACGCGAGCCTCTTCTTTGAAGAAAATACCAAGACTCTTTTCTGCTCTGATGTTGCGACTCAGACTGGATTTCCACAAGAGCATAGTGCCAATCCAGATCTTGATTCCATCATGAAGCTTCAAGATAGTCTTGGCTATATCTCCTACGGGAGGCAAACTGCGATTGGAATAAAGAGGTTACGCGAATTGGAGTTTGAGCAACTGGCGGTTATGCATGGAGCTGTGCTGGACAAAGCACAAGGGGAGGAAATACTCGGACAACTCTTGGCACGCAACACAAGTGCGATGGCTCAATACGATGAAGAGTTGTTGTTAACAGCTGAAAGGAGCTGACGATGCCACTAGTGATCGCTGTGTGCTTAGGTGAACCAGTCGAAGTCGAATGGAAATCTCAGAAAGTTCTGACTGGTATTTTCAAAACTCCGGTCGAAGGAAAAGTCAAAGTTCGGCGCGATAACTACAGGCAAGCCGATCTCTCCGTTCACGGAGGAGCGCACAAAGCTGTTTACGCCTATCCAAGCGAGCACTACGAATTTTGGCAGTCAAAACTTGAGGCCAAGCTTCCTCCAGGGTCTTTCGGTGGAAATCTGACATTTCGCGAGCTTCTCGAGGATTCCGTGAAGATTGGCGACCGATTTGCCATCGGTAGTTGCATTCTAAGAGTTACACAACCTCGCATGCCGTGTTACAAGCTTGGTATCAAATTTGGTGACTCTGGCATCGTAAAACACTTCTTCGAGAGTGGCTATTGGGGTTTTTATCTTGCCGTGGAGCAGGAGGGCGAACTGCAGAGCTCGGACGAGATTCGCTATCTTGGAGGCGATGGGCATGACATTGCAGTGTCTGACGTCACAAAGCTTCTGCTGGACAAAAACTCTAGTGAGGCTAGTTTTAAGCGAATCTTGAGTTCACATTTAGCGCCACAGATGAAAGAGTTCGTTCAAAACTTCGGTCAACAGCGGTATGCGTTGTGAATTTTGGAGTGAGGAGATGCGAATAATCCAGCCGCCGTTTTCAAAAAAAAGACGCGATCGAAAAAGTTAGGATAGCCGAGGACTCCTGGAATTCCAGAGACCCCAGCCGAGTAATTACTGCGTACAGTCCCGATTCTTTATGGCGCAATCGCTCAGAGTTTCTGTCTGGACATGCCGAAATACTGGATTTTCTGTCACGTAAGTGGGCTCGGGAGCTCGATTATCGACTGATCAAACAGCTCTGGTGCTTTTCTGAAGACAGAATCGCTGTGCGCTTTTGTTACGAATGGCATGATGACGCAGGAGCATGGTTTCGGTCGTATGGTAACGAAAACTGGCATTTTGACTCTAAAGGCCTTATGGTCAAGCGTTTTGCCAGCATTAATGATTTGCCCATTGCTCCAAGTGAACGAAAACTGCTGTGGGCATCGGCGACCCGACCTTCAGACTTTCCGGACTTAGATGAGCTGGGACTTTAGCGAACTGATGTAACATTCATTTCGCATTTAGTACATATGTAACTAACTACCATCGCAAGAGGTAAAAGTGTGTGAAGCATGGTGATCCTCTGTTTTTTTCTGCTTTCTCTTTGCTATCACAAGCTATTACTTCCTCCACTTTCTCACATAGGACAACGGCGCCAAACCTCAAATAATCTACCTACCGCTGTCTTCTAGCGCTTTAGTGCACACATCTATTGATGTGGATTTTTGATTTTCTCCCTTAAACGTCTTTGCGCGAGCTAAGACAATGTGTTTCGTAGAGTTGCGTATTCGATCCAAGTTCCGCTTTGCTGTTAATTTGCGCTGTTGTTCTCCGAAGTATCTTCCAAGAAAGCCATAGCCACTATAGCTGAAACACTTTCAGCAGCTCACCTTGTCAGCGTTAGTGGAATTTGCGGAATTCTTGTCGATGCTTTGGGAGTTTGCCTTTGCGCATGCGGACAATTTCGTTCGTGTGTTGCCAATCTGGTTGTAAATTCGCGGTCAGAAAAACGTCAAAAAACGGAGAAACAGAAATGCTGATTCGTCTCATCGCCAATATCCTGCTTTTCATGTTCCTGCTGCCCGCACTCGGTCTCGTGACCTTCACCGGCGGACTCGGAACTGGTCTTCTCGCGGCCATTCTGGTCGGCATCGTCGGCGCCGGTCTGATCATCGCGCTGCTGCCTGTCATCGCCAGCGTCGGCGTCATCGGTTCGCTTCTTTCGGGTGCGATCGGTGGTCGCCTCGGGCTGATCCTCTTCGGACTGATCTTCAACTCGGCTCTCTACGCGCTGTCCATAGCCGGTGTGGCCTATCTGCTGCCCGGCCTCGCGCTGATCGGCTTCTGGCCGACCATCGGTGCCGGTGCGGTCCTCGGTCTCGTCAGCGCGCTGATGACGCCCAGCAACAGCTAGGAGCCTCACGGCGCAATCGCGACGCAGTCCCGTAAGAGACGTGCTACGTCGCGATTGCGCTCTGGTAAACCGTTTTGCAATTCTGCAAGCGGCAAACAACACGAACGGAATTCCAAATGGAACTTGACCAAAACTCCGCCCAGACGGCACTTAGTCTGATGTTGCTGGTAGTTTTTCCCCTGTCCCTGCTTTGCGCGATGGCTTGGAGAATAAAATGCAAGTTCAGACTAGCCGGGGATTGTCCTCAAACGCCGCAACCGCCAAATCACAATGAAGGCAATTCGTCAGAGAAACGGGGATTTCTCTACTGTGAGAAATGGGTCGTTTATCTGCCCGCTGGAACCAGCAAAAGCCCTCAGTAAGGAGGACCTATTGGCTCTGTTGCAAAAATTGCCTAAATTTCTAAATTGCGGACAGCTTTTTGATAATCGCCCTCGATGGCAGCCAAAGAAAGATGCTGATAGAGTTCAAGGCTTTTTCGGTTTCCATGTCCGGATATAAGCTGTATTTTGGCGTCAGAGAGCCCTTGCGCGGTCAGGAAGGTCAGCATTTGATGACGTAGCAAGTGAGGGTGCACCGCTCGTGTAAGACCGGCCTTGTCGGCATACTTGCGCATGATCTGCTGAACTCGCCTGGGTGTGAATGGCTGATTCAACCGAGATTCGAATAGAAAGTCATTGCCAGGGTGGGCATCAATATAGGTTTGCAAGGCGAGCCGGAAGTCCAATGGGAAAAGAATGTACCTGTCCTTACTGCCTTTTCCGTTATCAATGAAAATCTTGCACTCGTCCAGGTCAACGTCGCTGACTCGGATATTGACCAGCTCGCTCACACGGACAGCGGAATATAGCATAAGTTTGAGCATGAGCTCGTGCTGAGTATCACCGCATTTCTGGACTGCTTTGAAGAACTTCTTGAGCTCGCTCAAAGACAAAAGCTCCGGCAGCTTTCGCTCTTTCTTGGGCTTTTCCATCTTTAACTTGAGCCGTACCTGCTGGCAAACGGCGATGAAGGCATCATATGAAAGGCGGTGCTGCCTGACCACTCGGACTATCTTTTTCACAGCCTCGGATTTCGTATTCTGTTTTGACGCTGCGAAACTGGCGGGCTTTTTCGGTCTGGGCTTTGTCATTTGTTTCTCTTTTGGCACGATTAGTTCGTATATCTGTTATTCTACGAAACATATAGATTAGGCGTCCTGGATTTAATCTCGAATTGAGGAGCAAGGCTATGAGCGACTTCAAATGGCGGCACTTTCAGGGCGAAATAATCCTCCAGTGTGTTCGCTGGTACTGCAAGTATGGCATCAGCTATCGCGATCTCGAAGAGATGATGGAAGAGCGCGGCGTAGATGTTGACCACACCACCATCTACCGGTGGGTTCAGCACTACGCCCCGGAGATGGAAAAGCGCCTGCGCTGGCACTATCGTCCGTCCTACTCTAGCTCCTGGCAAATTGATGAGACGTACGTCAAGGTAAAAGGCGTGTGGAAATACCTTTACCGGGCAATAGATAAAGAAGGCCGGACATTGGACTTCTTCTTGTCACACACGCGAAGCACGGCTATGGCAAAGCGTTTTCTCGGCAAGGCGCTGAGAAAACAGAAGTCTTATGATAGACCGGATACGATCAACACTGATAAGAATCCCGCTTACGGCGCGGCTCTCAAAGAGATGAAAGACGAAGGTAAGTGTGACGTGGACCTTAAGCACCGACAGGTCAAGTATTTGAACAACAGGCTGGAAGCCGATCACGGCAAGCTAAAGCGTCTTATTAAACCAGTCCGTGGCTTCAAGTCAATGAAGACTGCCTATGCCACCATCAAAGGCTTTGAGGTCATGCGCATGTTTCGCAAAGGGCAAATGCTTGTCTGGCAGTTGTTTCCAGGCGTCAAGGGCGAAGTGTATCTTGTCGAAAAACAGTTCGGGCTAGATAGCCAAAATGCCTACGGCGAGTTTTGGAAATCACTCATGGATGAATTTGAGGCTGCATAATCAGAAAACCGGACGGAGAAACACGTGTCATAACTCGTCTCAAATTTTTCGGCCAATCTTTGCAACAGAGCCCGAAAGCTGAAGCTATCGTTCGCGGCGCGGTCTCACGGGTTTTGCACATTAGACTTATCGAACAAGTTGGGTGATGTCTTTTTAAACAGCGGGTTGTTTTTGTTTATGTAAGGGCTCACTGATTGTGAGGAGCCGACCGGATTGAAAGGTGTTATGCCAGTCGGATTTTGCAAATAGTTTGGCTTCCACGGTTGCGACGATTGTGTCGTTGTTGACGGCGTCAGTAGTGGATTCGAAGGTGCCAAAACTGGCGGCGGAGCTGGACTGGTGAAGTTTGTACCATTCAGCGGCAAGCCTAAATTACTATTGGACGGTGTTATCGTTGGTGACGCTGTTGGTGACCAATCTGTAGTGTTTGCCTCGCTTGCAGGTCTTCCGGTCAACTCAGTAAAACGTTTTTGAGCTTCCGCTAGATCAGATTGCGCTTGGGCGAGATAACCTCGTTGAGCGTCAGCAAAGCTGCTCGATTTGCGCTTCTCGTAGTCACTGACCAAAGGATCTGCTAACTGTGCATCCATCTTTGCAATCTCTGAAGTGCAATGCGCAATTGTCTTCTGATAACGGTCTATAGCCATTCTTGTGTTGTAGATGTCTTGCTTTTTCTGGCTTTCCGCCTGCTCGTCTCTGCGTTTTTGATCTTGTTCTTGTTGTTGCTGCCAGGAGCTTTGGTCGCCACCCGGAGTTTTGTTATAACCTGGAATATAGCCTGGAGTGCTGGGTTCCGGACTTTGAGATGCTGGTGGCGTAGAAGAATGATCTCGATCCCACTTCCATGAAAAATCATGCCACCACGATTTTGCATTCATACTGAAAGCACCGAATGCATTCAAACAGACCCAGGCAACCACCATGCCAATACTTATTTTCCAGCGAAGCTTTTCATCGGCTGCCAGTTTCGTTTGTTCCAGAGCAGACTGAGCGGATTGCTCACTATTTGCTCGTTGTGCATTGGCGGCAGCTTGTTTTGCTTTGGCTGCTGCTTCGTCTTCGGCTGCGCGCCGCGCACGCTCGTCGTTGCGCCTGCGTGCTTCGGCCTCTTCGGTATTATTTTCTTGTGTTGTTCTACGTTTGCCAGGCCCAGGAGCTTGCCCAGTTCCAGCCCGCTCACGCGGTTTATCTGCGGCAGCACCCGGTCTGCAAGCGCAATAGCCAGTGGCTTTGTGACTGTTTGCAAAATGCTTTTTCAGATCATCGCGCGCATTATTGATCTTCTTCATTTCCTCTTCGGCTTCGGCTTTGGCTTCAGCTTTCGGGAAGCGGTCAGAATGCCAAACCATAGCCAGGCGCTTGTAGCGTTCGGTTATTGCTTCCATGGATGTTCCGGCTTCTTTACCCATGACGAAGTATGCACGGGCAAGTATTTCTTCTTCAGTCATTACTTGAACACCGCCGTCTTAATATCGCCGAAAAGCACAAGAAGGTTGCAAGCAGCAACTCCGATGACCCACCAAGGCGGTGCCGGCAGAATTGTATCGGCAGCGCTGCCGGCATCAGTGCCAGGACCTAACAAAGCCTCCGCGTCGCTCACCATGCCCTTTATGACATGATCGCATGCCGCCCAATTCACCCCTTCAACTTCCGGCTTAAAATCAAACTGCACTACAACTGTGTCATTGGGCTCTTCTTTGAACTGAATGTCCATCACAATAAAACGCTGCTTGCGTTCCGTCTTTGTGTGAAGGTTATTGACTGAGCTACCTTCCAAGTGTGACTCTTCGTCCGTATACCTAATCGTGGCATTGATTCTGCGCTCAAGCGTGTCGGCAGTAGGAACGTTCCACTTGTCGCCAAAGTTGTAAGTTTTTTCGTCAAGGTGTTTTCGGATCTTGCCAAATGCTTGTTTTACAGGCACTTTATAGCGTCTCGGAACAGGATGCAAAAAGTTATAGCGCTTTACGCTTGCGTGATAAAAGAACGGATACGATACGCAAATTGCCGTTAACAGGCCTTCCATAGTGCCCGTGGCTGGCGTTTGAAGCACGCACACACCAGTCACCGCGCCCACCACGAAGAAGGTCACAATCGCAACGACTATTCCTACGCCCATCAGGTTCTTTCCTCATTCGATTGTTTTAGAAACTGGCACATAAACACCTCAAAGGTCATAGTCGGGTGCGGCGCTGTCTCGCTTTGGAGTAGGTCGCCGTTCGCTATCTTCTTCTTTGGATTTCTCCGGACGACTCCCACGGTCCGGTTTTCCATCACTTCCAGTCGACACAAGCGGTTTAACAATTTCAGTTTTCGGCTCGTCTTTCTTTTTTTCTTCCGACTCCGGTTCTACAACTTTTTCCACTGGCGGCCTTTCTTTTGGAGGCTCAGCTTTTGGCGGCGGTGGCTCATCTTCAACTTGCCCACGAGTTTTCACAAACTCCGAGATTTTGTGCTTCTCTCGAACGGGTTTGTCGTAGGACAGAGCTTGCTCATAAGCAAGTGGGTCTGTAAGTGGCAGCTTGAGCGGTTTCGTATCGGCTGTAAAAACAATCACTTGCTTATCGAGGCTAATAAGTTCATCTGGCGTAATTAAGTGCCGTCCCTGAATGCTCTCCTGAACACGCCCGCTATCTCCGACCGTTGCTTCTTCGACAGTCATGCGTCCAATTGCTTCACTAAGGTCGCGTGCTTCTTGGAAGTTTTTCTGCTTGAAATAAACTTGCGTTGCAGGCATATCAATAATGATCTGAGCTTCGCGTTTACTGTAGACCTGCTCTAGCTGTGCGTAATTTTGAAAACCTAAGATCAAACCTATTTTGTTTTTGCGAATAATCGATAAAGTGTCACCAATGCCGGAAATTTTGCCGAAGTTGGTAAACTCGTCAAGCAGCATGGTGAGCGGATACTTCATCCTTTCTCGTATCTCCAAAATATGATCGAGAAGGAAGTTCATCATCAAAGATCCAATTAATTTACTGTCTTTCGACCGGCTTGGAACGGCTAGATAGAACGTGAAGAGCTGGGTAGCAAGTGCATCCAAGTCGATGTCTGTTGTTTCAGTCAAAGCGATCATCTGGTCAGTCATCCAGGGATTAAGCTTAGTTACTAACCCTGAAAAGACGCCATATTTGAAGTTAGTCTCTCCAGCAAGCCGCATCCAGCCTTGAAACTCCATGCGTGCAACTCTCGATGGGCTATCTTTTAAGACTTTTGCTAAAACATCCGGACCTTCTGCAAGCAGCCAACGAAGCGCACCGAAGTGACCACGCTTCGGATCACCGGCAGCAGCATGTAGCAATAACGGTATTAGTAAGAGCTTTTCAGATCGGTTCCAAGTTTGGTCTCCACGGGCTTCGGCACTCTCACCGTTCATGATGACGAGGTCAGCAAGTTTCTCGGCAACGCTTGCTTTCTCTTCTTCAGGAGCGTATCTAATCCGGTCAATTGGGTTGATTCTACAACTGCTCATATCTGATGGATTGAAGCAATAAACCTTGTGACCGGCCATTTTTCGCCATCCGGAAGTCAGCTTATACAGCTCACCGTCTTCATATCCGGGTGTCGCCTCGGTCACGATCATACTTGTCGCAATTCGTTCAATTAGCTGGGGGAAGAAGAAGCCACGGGACTTTCCGACCCCGGTGCGCCCGCAAACAATGGCATGTGCGTGTGTCCAAAATTCCGGCACTTGAATGTATTGATTGTCCGGAGTTCTACCAATGATGAACCTTTTGGCGTCGGCTGTTTTCTGGAAATAGCCTTTAGCAGCAAGGTCCTGGTCTGTTCCCCAACTCGCAGAGCCATACACTGTGCTCTTTTCTTTGTAGCTTGCAGCTTCTTCAACCCGCACAGCGTCATTTTGCAATTCCAACATGATGCGGTCGCAACGGCGCTGACAGTCGTTTTCACTAGCTCCGCCTTTGCGTTCTTCCATCTCGATGTTGATTAACATGCCGCCCGAGCTCGCAACTCTCCAGCGCAGAACAACCCGGTATTCCTGTCGCCACCAATCTTTGCCGATTTGCTCGTCCAGACGCTCAGTCGCGAGAATCTGATCGAGCTGTTTGCTAGCTCTGTCTACTTTGTAGCCGAGACGGTCCAGAACGTTGACGGCCAGGATCGGGAAGTCTTTGGCGGTCGTTTCAACGATGCCGGAGTCTTTGATCTGCACTGCCATCTAATAGCGCCCCCATGGGTCATATTTATCCCAGGATTCCTCATCATCACGTTCCCATTGTTTACGCTTTTTGCCTTCTTTGATCTTGTCACGACCGGCCTGGTTTTGCTCAAGAGCCTGATCAAGTTTTTCTAGCGATGCCTTGTCGCGATCTTTTTGCTCTTCCGTCCTGCCCGGTTGCACATGCTCCTGCAGTTTGTCGGCCTTTGCGGAGTCCAGTGCCTCTCTGCCTTCTTTCATGAAGTCCCTGTTGCGGTCATCGAGGGGAATCCATTTGACCAATTCATTAGCGATGGAGGCACCCTGCATAAACAGGCCCATCACAGGATGGCTCATGAAGTTCTCCTGCATCGGATTTATCACCCGCCCGCCTTCCTGGGCCTTGAGCTGCTCCATGGTTTTGCTGCGTTCGAATTGCTTATGAGTGTTGGCCAGCTCCCGCTCTAAAACGCCCGACCATCGGGCGCGATCAGCATGCTCCATCCAGTCGCGGAGCATTTGATATTCGTCAATTGGCAGCTTTTCGTTGCCTTTTTCGCGTAGTTTGGCGGTCAACTCGAAGAGCTTCTCTGGCTTGGTGTCCTTGTTGTACTTTTCGCCTTTATATTCAAAATGGTCTTTCTCTTTTGGTCCTACGGCCTTTTCGGGACTTTGCTGGCTATCGCGCTCGCCATATTTTTCTTTGTCCTTCATCCAGCCCACAAGCTTCTTGTACTCGTCTACCGGGATGCGGTCGTCATAGTTGTCCCAGAGATGGGTGTTCAGATCCCGTAACTCCTTGAGGCTATTTGCTTTACTCCACTCTTTTCCGGCAGCCTGAATGGTGTCTTGGAAGTATGGTTTTGCAGGCTCATCGAGATCCGGGCTGGGCCGGTCCTTCTTTGCTCGCTCTTTTTCGAGCTGCTTTTCCTTCCATTTGTCGTAAGGGTCCAATTGCTCACGGATGATCTTTTTGTGCATCCAGGGAAGCTCCAGACCATCTCTAATGCGTTCCTGGAGAGCTAGATCCTTCTCTCTTTTGCGTTCGGCAACGCGCTTGCGCTCTTTTTCTTCTTTAGCGGAGTTGTACCGTTCCATCTCCAGAGGGTGGACTCTCTCCAGATACTGGCGCCCATACTCTTTTGCCTTGTCGTAGTCTCGAACATCTAGCCTAACGTCTTTGCCGCTTTTGTCTTTGCCTAACACCATCAAGTGGAGATGGTGGTTATCTGTGTTGCCGTGCCCTACAGCAATCCAGCGCAAGTCTTGCCCTTTTTCCGAACTAAGCTTCGCCATAACATCGCGAGCGAGAGCTTTCCTGTCGTCCGGGTTTATCTCTGGGGCAAGGGTGACCTTGTGCGTGAGCACATTGGCGTTCTTCATCTCGCGCAGAGCCTTCCGAAACTCTTTCGGGTCCATGTTGTCGTTTTCGCCATCGAACAGTTCACGACCGCCCTTCTCACGGTCTTCACCAGGGCGGTGTTGAATGTATTTGAGATGTGCCAGCGCCTTACCCAGAGCAATTACATTGCCAGTTTTGCCAGCTATCCTCGGCTGCCGCTTCGCTGAAATGTAGCTGTGCCTGACTATCATGGGCTCGTTACGACCTTCTTGGTTCTTGTAGCTAGGTCGGCTTCATCGCGTTCAACGTGCTTCCGCATTTTTTGCTTGGCAGTATTTGCTGCTGCCTCGAATGCCGCCCGGGCGTTCTCATCGTCCGGCAATGCCATCCAGGAAAGTTCATAAAGTGTTCCGATAGCGGCACCCTGGCGGGCCAGCATTTTGCAGATCCGGTCGACGCCCTGGTGGGTCGCCTTGATGTGCTGGTCAGTCGCGTACCGAATTGCCTGGGCAACTTCAGCCTCCCGGTCATCTGCCGTCAGCTTTTCCTGGTTGTCCAAATACCAGAGAAGAGCTTGCCGCGAAAAGTCAGCCCGAGTTTTTCCGGCTGCCTTTGCTGCGTCGTCGAGTCGTTTCATGTCGGCCAAATTGAGCCGGGTCTCGACCCTCGGGCTGAATCTCAGAGATTTCTTCGGTTCTTCCATGTGCGCCTCCTCTAACCCTTGCTATCAGTGTAATATAAGGATAGTGCGGCGCCAAGGGTGTAAACCCTAGAGTATGTGCGGCGGCTCTAAAGCCCATACAATGGGCTTATTTATTAATGCGCGTATGCGCTTTATCTTGCCTTACCGAATGGTAGGACCATCGGTTCGGGGGATGGTTGCGCGTCGTTGCCCACTCCGCGCGGCTGCTTCGCAGCCAAGTGAGCCACAAAGCAACGAGGCAAAATACCATCCCAAACCACCAGAGCGAACAAGGTGAGCGAGCACCAAAGGTGCCAGTTCGGAGCGGTACCCCGCGTCATTCTCAGCACCGGAGGTGCGGGTTCTGCTCTGTCCTGGTCTTAGCGCATTCGAGAGCGCGTTATCCCCAGCGCCGCAGGTGCGTGCCCTAGAGCCCATTCGAGAAGGGCGATATCCTCAGCACCAAAGGTGCGTGCCTAGTCTTTCCACCGGGGTGGGGGTGGTCCTGTTCTGCGATCTTTATCGCCGCCCGGACTCTTTGGCAATTTGACCGAGCCACCGCCAAGTCTAAATACTGTTCCGAAGATCCCGACAATGCTACGCAGCACGGCAAAACTCAAAAGGCGCTCGACCATCTGAACCGCTGGGCGTAAAAGCGAAGGCGCACGACCGCCAGCCATGACGCCGAAGGCTACAAAAATCAGAAGCAACAAACCGAGCGCCGAAATAATCTCCATAGGACCATCCTACTGCGCCTGCCCAGAATTCGAGTTCGGGGTGCCAACTCCGGACCGAATGCAGCTAGGGCGGCGGGTGGGTAGCCACTGCCCCAGAGGGCAGCTACAAAAATGTCGATGAGCCCATGAAAAAAGCCCCAGGCACGAATGCCCAGGGCGTGATTTCTAGCCAGCTCGGTAGACTGTCGGGTCGCCAATCTCTGCGAGCATCCGAAGTCCCTTACGCATGAACTCACAACCGTCGCATGCCTCCTCCCGCTCGTGGCAAGTGTGGTACTCGCCGAGGCGTGACTGCTTGATGTACTTCTCTGCGAGTTCTTTCTTCTGAGCGTCTGTCATGTCCGTCACCTCATTGTCCGGCGCCTTCACCGGCTACAAATGGGATACCGCCCAAAGTTTTGCTGTCAGGACTGGCGTAGCCACCCGCAGGGCTTGGTCTTGATAGCGGAACTTTTGGTGGTACCCTCAAAAAAGCCGGGGGAGGAGAGGTCGACAATCCAGTGAAGTACGGCAGAGCCGGGCGCAACGGTGTGGGCGGATAATACAAAAATGCCGCAGGCACACAGACTGGAATCAAGACTGCGCCTTTAGGACACGACCAAAAGAAGAGAGCCGAAGCCCTCACCAAGTACCATTTTCGTCAAGACAATCAAGACAGAGCGGCACCTTGCAGCTCTTCGCCCAATAGGCTTCCCAAGTTTCCAAAGCCCGCTTTTGCTTTCCCATGGAACTCAAAGCCAGTATCTCTCTGTAGGTTTCATGAATTTCCGCTGGCGTCATATCGGATGGAATGTGTTTCGGCTTGAATAGCGCTATTACGTTGTTTTTGGGAACTCTGTCGAATTTCAGCATGATTGCGATCCTCTCGTTTCCGGCTTCTTCACCGGCTTCCTATGGGATACCGCCCAAAATTTTTCTGTCAGGACTGGCGTAGCCACCCGCCAGGGCTTGGTCTTGATAGAAGAATTTTTGGTGGTACCCTCAAATAAGCCGGGGAGAGGACGACGAGATCCAGTGCAGAGCGGCAAAGTCGCTCGTAACGGTGTGGGCGGATAATATAAAAATGCCGCAGGCACACACCAAATACAATCGACCTGGGCGAGCAGCACCGAAACCCTTATCAGGGCATGGTCTTGAGACTGGCAACTCCAACAAGAACTCGGCAAGCAAATAAAAGCACCGTATATAGTGCCTCAAAGATCTGCGGTTTAGACAGTAATTTTTGGTTCTACGAAGTAGTAAGCGCCTTTCCCACAACTACTGCAATCGTTTGTCCAGGCAAACGATACCTCACTCATGCGATCATGTTCTTCGCCATCTGCTGGTGCGCAATCGAGACAATAAAATTTTGAGTTCGCCAGATGCTGTCCAAAGTATTTAGCGATCATAGTTAAAGCTGTCTCCGCCTCATTCTTAGCTTGTTCGGCAATGTGGATTATGGCTTTATCGCCAAGCGCTTTCTTGGTTTCGTTGTGCAGTTTTATCGTCTCTTTGCACTTAAAAACATGAGTAATGAGGGCTCGTAAAACCAGCTCCTGTTCTTGCTTATCAGTAATTTTCAAGTCTGACATCTTTTACACCGAAGGAGCTAATAATTGTAGCTAACGAGCGAATGATAACTATTTGCGAGTGTCAAACCTGTTGCCTCAAGATTCGCTATTGCTGTCACTATCTGGTCGTAAGTTATGTCACCTGGTTTATTTTTACGATGAACAAGAAAAAGTCCAGGATGGGTCAGATTTTGAGCCATCCTAATCTCGTGCAATTCGACGAAATCAGCCGGGTTGTGTGTTAGTAAAATGCGATTGTCATCTATGGCAGCGGCGAAAACGTCCGCATCGCGGACGTTTCGCAGGTTAGCTTCACTTACAGTCAAAACGTCATGCTGGGCATCTCGCAACTTTTGAACGAGCAATTTTGCCTCAGAGCACTCATCGACAAGCAGTCGGACGGCCAAGCGTTACTCCTTTTTCTTGCAGCAAACGCCCTTCTTCAGCCGCTTCCATTTCAAGCAGAGTCTTATTAGCCTCGCAATATTGCAAGACTTCTAAAATCACCTCTCGGGGCAGATCCCAGTTGTCCATGGCGTCTTCAACCGACAGATTATTGACTGCCATTTCAATCCAAACAGCTGCCGCAGGAAGTTTGCGCCCTTTGACGTAGAGCTGCTTTTTCCAAGGGTGGGCATGTTCGGTGAGGTACATCCAACCTTTTATTTCTGGTTTTTCTATTCCCAACATAATGAGCCTCTGGAGCGCTTCTCCTGGATGTCCAACAAAAAACTGATTTCCTTTTTTAGCTTCCATAGCTAGATGTAACGTCAATTCTACAGCCAGCAGAACAGCGTCTTTCTTGCTATTTGCATTGAGTACAGCTTGCAGTGTTTCAATAGTGGCCTGCTGCTCAGGACTTACATCAAAATTTTCTCGCCGAATGTCTTTTGTTGCCATACAAATCACCTGAGTAGATTACGAGTATAACCCACTGGTAATGACTTGGCAATAGGTAATTATGTTCCAATAATGCGCCAAGTTGCGGTACACGGCTTTTTTGGGGTGGCGGGTGGGCAGCCTCAGCGGGCGATAGCCCGCGCGCAATTCCGCCGGCACCGGCGGCTAAAGAAAAAGGGCGGAGGGCGGGTAGCCACGCGGCTTGCCGCGCTGTACCAAAAGCGCCCTGGTCGAGTGATAGGCGAAAAGCCGCCAGGCGGCGGCTTTCGAGATTTTAAAAATAGAGTTGGATCTGCCTTTTGATACCTCGTGGTAGCCGATCACCTGGTGCTTTGCGTCAAGATGGAAAGCGATGAAATGCTCTTCCGAGTAGTGGGCAAGTGGTTGCACGAAGTGATGAAACGAGATCGGATCACTGATGTGCGTCGGTTTAATTCCAGGCTCTTTGACCAGTATGAGCCGGTATTGAGGCACAATGTATTGGCAAATGAGATCGATCGCGCCAGTGAGCATCAAGCTCACGGTAGCGAGAAATAGCCCTAACTATTGCTTCTTTAGAGCAAGCAATACAACGCACATGACAGGGCTGGTGAGACTCGCGACTAAAGGTCGCAAGTATAGAGTCCAACCAGATCTGTAAGCAGACTGCGCTCGATAGGATTGATGAAACTGTCGTCATTGGTCATGTTGCACACCTCAGAGCAAGCAGCTCTAGCCTAGCTAGAGCCAAAGAAAAGCGGAATGTGCAATAGCACAGACCTACCTTCGGCAAGGAAGAGAAAGAGGAGGCGGGCCTGCAAGCCCCGCCTCCCTGCCGCTATGCCGCCACCTTGCTTTTCTTGGTCGCAGGTTTCACTTCGTCCTTTTCTTCAGACTTGGGCTTTGCCCCACAGAGGTGGAATCCGGAGAGCTTCACCACTGGGCGTCTCATCTCTACTTTGACTCCGTTGATTTCCTTGGTGTATTTGGAGATTGAGAGCCTGCCGGTAATTGCAACCTCACGCTTTTCGGTTATGAGCTTCATGACTCGGTCAGCTAGCCCGTTCCAGGACTCGACATCAATCCACATTGGCTCCGGATTGTCCGTTTTGGAAGAGTAGTCAGCCACGGCCAGGGAGAACTTAGCCAGTTTGTTGTCCGTATCAGTAAAGGTAGTTGAGACGGGGTTTTGACCGACGCGACCGATGAGAGTGATTTGGTTGTTCATAAGATGGCACCTCCAGTGCTGTGTTTGAGTGCCAAAAGACCGTGCAACTGTTTTCGTGAGTGCAAGGACGCGCAGCGCGGAGCAAAGCGGAGTTTATCCTTTCACGGTAGAAAACTGGTGCCAGAGTAAGGCACTGTCTTACACAGCCCTGAGGTAGCCAGATATGGACGACCAGCAAACCCACAAGGCGCAAAGGTCTTCCCGTCTCACATCCATCAAGAAAGGACAACAAAAAAGCATCTCCAAAGCCAGGAGACACTTACCACAGGACAATCCGGATACAAAAGAGATGTCGAACAAAAGGGCTAACTGACCGACCAACTCATAACCGAAAACGCGTACAAAGAAAGGCAGGCTCTCAGTCTTAAACCAAGGAAATCAACGGCATTTGAGATGTGATGCCCAAGGGCTCTCCAGGTCACGGCAGACAAAAAGCACAAGTCTGACATGGACGAAGTGAGTCTTTCTGCGACGTTAGAGCAAGGTTACCCATAGCAGCAGGACACAGGGTAAGCAAGTCATGTCGCACAGGTTCTGCATGTCGCCCGTTCCGGTGATGAGGAAAGCTGACAATGTCTAATTCCATTTCCAGACTTTCAAAGGCTGGAATAACTCCCGAATGCAAGTCCCTGTCTTGCAAAAGCGCTAGCTTCCAGATGCCTGCAGGAGCTTTGCACAGGGATAAAATAGCCTGCTCATAATTCTCCGAATCGACTGAAAGCCAGCCCTGACAGTTGGGCAAAGCGGCTAACTTGGTCAACTCGGCAAAGACATCTAAATCGACAAAGCTCCGGGTATAGAACCAAAACTTGCACTCAGAGTGCTTTTTAGCCGTCATTGCCCATGCTTGAACGTAATTAGGCTCATAAAAATCACCAACATCATGAACTCTCAATGTGAATGGAATAGCTGTCTGAGTGCCTGTAATCTTGGCAGTAAGCCAGTCCCGAGGACGAGCTTGCTCGACTAACATCGAGAGATTCTCAGAGAGAAGCTCCGGACCGCCTTCAGCTAGCAAAAATTGCGAAGTTCGGAAGTTGCGTTGCCGCTTAGCTTTCTGACCGACGGTCTGATACCGCACACCATTGCCATAGCACAATCTCTTGCATAAAGCAGTTGCATTGATACACGTCTCAGTACGCGGAAGACTGAACGCCCATCCCACTTTACTGTTATTGGTCAACTCCAATCCGTAGTCCATCTTTGTAATCATCGCCATTTCTCCAAGAGACTCAACTGGCAGCACGCGCTGCTGGAGAACGCCCCTCGGCTTGGCTCCGCAGAGCAAGTGGGTCTGATAAAAGTGGCCAGAAATAAGAAAACAAACTTGCACGGCGGTGGCGCCGAGACGAGAAAATGGGCGAACACAGCGCGCGCTTCACCAACGAAAAGCACTTGCTCTCTCGCTAAAAAAAAAAAGAAAAGATTTTGAATAACTTTCTCAACAAATAATCTTGTCAAGAAAGTACACTTAGTAGCGTCGGAAACTATCGTTTTCCGGAAATCGAAAAAACAAAAAATTCCGACTCAGGAAGCGCATCTTGCAACTTCTAAAACGGGGAAGTAAACGATCTAATTCAGTACCGCATACAGTGGCTGTATTTTAGCACCACTCAAGCAAAGAAAAAAGATCTAGCTGCAAAAGAATTACTCCGAACACGGCCTGGGTGGTCCAGTCCTCATAGCTAGCTCGCGCCGAAGGTGCTGAACATAAGGCAAGAGCGCCGTTGCGTCTTCTTCATAAGGAGCAACGCTCAAATAACCAGGCAGAACAAAGAGCAAAGCTTTGATCTCACCGACGGATAAAGAAGGCGGCGATGCAGTGGTTAAGACTGCAACCTTAGCCCGCCAGTCTTTAGCAGAATCATCTTGATCACTTTCCTTTTGCCGGACAGCCGTACGGATATCTCTTTGCGCCCGCATGGATATCTCGGCAACAATGCGTTTAGCTGCCAAGAGTCCGGGTGGAGTAATTTTTTGAGAGACAGTGGAAGGAGGCAAGCTTTCTGAGGAAGCAGCCTCCACCACAGCGTTATATTCGTGTACACAAGATGCAAAGAAGCCAGCGGCTAGATCCTCATAGTCCTGGCGCCAGATGTCGTCATGCTTGTAAAGAGTGCGCCTGGAGACTCCGGCGTTCTCTTCCAGTTCAACGGTCGTGAAAGAACGTCCCAACTTTTTCATAGAGTCCAGGGCTTCCTGAATTTTCTTCCGGGCGTCTCGCTTCTTGTTGTCGTTTGCTCGTATCCAAGAAATCGGTCGGACGGCTGTGTAGGTGCGCGGTGAAGCATCCCGCTTGCTCGGCGGACGCCAGTGCGCGGCACGAGCGGATTGCTCGAGCGCGTCGGCGCGACCTCGACTAATGTCGCTGCTGTATCCATTGTGCCGGGCTTCCAGGAATTCTTTGACGGCCCAGTCTCGCTCTTCTTCAAAGCCATAGCCCATGGCGTGCAGGTTTCGGCTGGGGTCGCCGTAGAAAAGATAGTGATTGAGGCAGAAAATCGCCTCAGCTCGTTGCGATGGCCCGGTCAATCCCTCGATAGAAAACTGCCTGCCTCGGCACCAGCTTTCAGCATTCATTCCGGATGGCAGATGCCCGAAGACGGTGGTCACCAGATGACCGTCGGCGTTGTCTGGCAGCGAAGCCGGTGACCTGAGCGGTACTACATTTGAACCTTGCCCTGGCGGTAGCTTCGCTTTTTCACGCTTACTTTCGAGGTCCAGGACATGGGCTTTCAGTTGCCGGAAAGCCTTATAAGGGTTAGCATCGGAGTCGAGCAGATCAAGAAAATATGTCAGCGCTTTAGTCGGTGACATCTCCTCTCGGTAGTAATCTACATCGAGTGTCCGTTTATCAAGCCAGGCAAAACCATGCTGGAGCGGCAGCCGCAAACCCATCCCCTGTGAGTTTTTGCCGGGATTAGGAAAAACTTCCAATTGTCCTTTTGATACGACAAAATCATTTAGCTTGAGCAGTGCCACCAGTTGATGGTGCAATTCTGCACTACTTATAGGTTCATCGAAGAACAAGTAAAGGTGCCAGCCTTCGCTATGGCTGGATCTAAATAAAGAAGACTTGGTGAGACCTGCCCGAGCCAAAACGTTGAGCAATTTGTCCAGATGCTTCTTATTATGGTATTTGCTATTGGCGTCGATATCGAGTACGACAAAGCGGCTAGTCTTGCCAGCCCGTGTGCCTAGAAGGAATTTGTCATGAGCCAACGATATGGCTTTGATGAACTCAGTATCGGTAAGCTCCCAGCGATCATTCGCTGACGCCCACGTGCCGCCACTCAATGGCCGATAAATGTAGCCATAGCGGTGAAACAGCGCAATGAAGCGGTTTAAGTCTGCTTCCCACCCGGAGGGGAAATACTTCGCGCGTGCAAATTTAGGCCGCACACTCGACGGCGTCGAGTGCACATGTGCAAGTCCAGAAATGGCTAGTCATCCTGTAAAGGGACGTGTTGACCTAACCGGACTTTTCGCTTATTCTTTGGTCAGTTCAGGGAATTCGACAAACCTGATAGAAACAAATGAATAGAAAAGGCCGCGAGGTCTTTGCTCAAAGCACTGCCCCTGGCAGTGTTTTTTGTTTGGAAGCTAGTTGGGCTTTCTAGGAAGGCAATTGCCTTCAGTATATATCTTCGATATCCGTCGGTAATCACCACCTGTGATACCGCGAAAATAACTATACATGGTGCATTAATTACGTGCAATAACGTAATCGATCAAACACGGCTCAAGATCCTGATCTTCAAAATTGCGGAGGCTCCGGAGGTGGATCACCTGAAGCCCCGGAGGTTGCCGGGGATATAAGCCTAGCAAGTATTTACAGTTTTGCGGATGTCCGGAGCCAGGAGGCGAAAAACTCCGCAAAACCTCCGCCAGAAATTTGCCACCACAGAAAATTCGCCGCAGTTGGAACCATAAACAACCTCCGAAAAACCTCCGGAGGCAAAGCCAAAAACCTCCGCTGACATCCGGAGGCAAGCGGAGGTGAAATACCCCACCTCCGGACCTTCAAGCCGGTATCCGGAGGTCAACCTCCGGAGGCTTCCGATACAGCGCCACACAGAGCGCTGTGCCAACCTGTACTACCTCCGGAGGCAATAGGCACCAAAGGCGAACCTTGACCAACAAAATGCGACTACCCCTACAAAAGCGGCAGCAAAACAGCCTCCGCAAACCTCCGGAGGTGGTCAGACAAAGGCTCCGGAGGACATCCGGAGTTTTCAAAGTGGTGCTTCCGGAGGTAGTAGATTTAGCGTATAATCCTCACGGGCGCACGCTTTCCGGGTATATCGCCCGGATATAGAGGGAATAGATGCAAGGATCATCAATGCTGACGGTAAAGCAAGTAGCGACTGCGCTCGGGATTGACGAGCGGTCGGTCCGCGACAAACTCACCCTGGGTACACTCAAGGGCACGAAGAAAACTGTCGGCCAACGCGACCAGTGGTTTGTCCATCAGCGTGACCTCGATGCCGAACTTGCACGCCGAGGACAAAGTCCGATAAATCTTGCGTCACAGGTGGCTGAGCAGTCCTCTATGCCTCCGGAGGTAACAACCCCTCCGGTTATGCCAACCTCGTTTTATCAGCCGGAGGCAGCGCCCTCACAGGGCTATTTCGCGCCTCCGCAGCAACCGGCGAGCGCCCACCAGTATTCATATTCGCGACCTCCGCAGGCTCCGGAGGTTCAATCTCCGGTAATGAACTTCTCCCAGCAGACGGGAGCGGCGCCGGCTCCCGCAGCCTACGCACCGGTCACGCCACCAGCACCAGGACAATCACCTCAGACAACTGCGACCATGGAGCCGCAAGCCTATGAGGACATAACCGACGCTGATGTTCTTGAATCAGTGGCTGATAGTTCTATCTTTGAACACGAACAGGAGAATTCCCAAGCCTCCGGAGCTGCTCCTCGGAGCTGGCGCAACGAAGACCTGGAAGGCCAGGTAACTGCCGCCGCCGAAAAAATCCTCAAGCCAATGATGGACCGGGTCCAAGAGCTGACCAAAGAACTCGTCCTCAAAGATCTCAAGATCGAGGAGATGGACAAACAACTCAAACTGCTCCCAGACTTCGAAGCCCAGAAAGCAAAACTCCTGCGCGAGATCGAAGCCGAGCGCAAAGCCTCCGAGATTCAGTTCAATAAGGTCAAAGAAAAGGAAGAAGAAACGCAAGCTCTCGAAGCAGAAAACGCTCTTCTGAAACAGAAGGCCGAAGAAGCAGTTTTGAGCGCAGCGAAGCTTGCCGATCTTGAGAAAGTGGTCCAGGAACTGCAAAAGCCAAAACCAACATTTTGGCAAAAGTTATTGGGCCAGTAAATTGAAATAGTCATGAGCCAAAATTTGCTGATGTTCTCGAAAATTTTGTGTTAAACCTCAGCGATCACTCCTGCGCCTTCTTTAACAACAATTGCCGGTACGAAAAGAAAGGCTCTGTTGCAAAGATTGGCCGAAAAATTTGAGACGAGTTATGACACGTGTTTCTCCGTCCGGTTTTCTGATTATGCAGCCTCAAATTCATCCATGAGTGATTTCCAA
>Ga0233436_1000764_pt1 | contig 32010 bp, 33 predicted proteins | sample SI_122_August201_2_FD_182723 | JGI IMG/M metagenome (GOLD analysis project Ga0233436, IMG submission 182723) | Seawater microbial communities from Saanich Inlet, British Columbia, Canada - SI_122_August2016_150_MG | ecosystem: Environmental > Aquatic > Marine > Inlet | place: Canada: British... | reverse complement strand
ATGAAAAATAAGATAAGTTTACATCGAGGAATACCTAAAGGAAAAAAGTTAAGTTTTGTAGATTTTTATTTAATAAAATTGGGTAAAAAATAGTTAAATTATGCACCCAAATCTTTCATTAAGCCAGAAAATATAAGCTGATGAGTATTTTTATTTTTTTCTATATATTCTAAAATTAAATCAATTTCTGTAGTAACAGTATATTCAACTTCACACTCATCTATCTCAAATATATCATTTGATTCATTTAGTCCAATAGTTTCATCACTGCATATTATAAGTGGTGACTTAAAACTATTTATAGAAGTTTGTTCTTCCCACTCTTTTTTTGTTTGATCTATTAAGTACAAAGAAGGAAACAGCATAACAGTTATAGAACTACTCAATAACTCTAGATTCTTTTGAGCAATTTTAAGAGATGTAAATGTCTTCCCTGTACCACATGCCATGATCATCTGTGTTCTGCTCTTACATTTCAATCCATTGTCATGATTAAATACAGCATCAATAGCTTTTATTTGATGTTGTTTTGGTATATATTTATTTATCAATTATCTAAATACTTTTTTACTATCTATAAATCTTATCATACCATAAAGCACTATTAAGCTACAAATAAATGCTATAGCAATATTTGATATAAAATATACAATCATAAACAATACTACATTGATACCCATACCAAATAAACTAACTTGAAGATGACTCCATCCACTTTGTTGTAGTCTTTGGTATCCATGCTTTTTATGTGCTTGAGTTATCTTCTCACCATTTAGTTTTCTTCTCAATATAGTCAAAATAGAATCAAACCAAAACAGTCCAAAAAGTATTATCCATATCCATAGGTTCATACTATCCATATTTGCATAGTATATTGTAAATATTGCTACATTATATCCTAGAAGTGTACTGCCTACATCCCCCATAAATACAGAAGCATTATTGCCAAAATTCCAATACAAAAATCCAAGTATTGATACCGCTAAAACTAAAAAAAGATTATCTCCAAAAAATACAAGTCCAGCTATACATAAAAATAATACCTCTAAACTAAGATAACCATTTAATCCATCCATGAAATTAGATACATTTATAAAGTACACTATAGCAACTACTGCGATAATACTGCTTATCCAATATTCATTGGATATACTAAAAAGTCCAAAATCAATCAAACTCAATCCACCCAATAACCACAATCCTAGTATTGCAAATCCAAAGTGAAAAAACATTCTGATCTTAGCACTAAGATCCACCATATCATCTATAAATGACAATACAGCTATACCAACTCCTACCATAAGTGAATAAAAAAGATTTGAATCTATTTGATTAGTAAAATTAAGATATATCAATCCTACAAACCAAGTAATAGTAATAGCTATTCCACCACCATGTGGTGTTGGAACTGTATGAGAACTTCTTTCATTTACTGTTGCTACTAGTGATTTTTTAATAGCATAATTTTTTATTAAATATGTTAGTATAAATGATAGTATTAATAATGCTATATAAATCACTTTTCACCTTTCGCCCTGAAAGAAGTACCCTTTGGGTGTATCATTAATCTAATACCATCTTCCACACTATAAGGATTAACTAAATTCAATACCTCTTTAGTTTTACTATTATCCACTTCCAAACTCTCATAAAGTCTTTTATGAAAAGATAGCTTTACAAGTTTCAATAAACTTTCAAAAAATGGTATTTTTATTAAATATACTTTTTTATCTAAATTTTCAGATATTAACTCTATTAATTTAGTTGTACTCAATGGCTCATCATCACAAGCTAAAAACATACCTGCTTTTTCTTGTATAATTATCTCATCTATTAGATGGCAAAGATTCCCAATATATATCATACTGCGTTTATTTTCTATTTTCCCAAAAGGTAATACTGGAACTTTTTTTACTAAATTAATTAAGCTTTTTATATTCGCTTTTACACCATAGCCATAAACAATAGGAGTTCTTATAATACTTACTTTAAAATTATCATCTTGAAGTTTTTGAAGCTCTTGTTCTGCTTTTAATTTACTCTTACCATAATCATCTTTTGGCAAACATTCACTATTTTCATCATAAGCTATATCGGTTTCTTCCCCATATACTTTAACTGTACTCATAAATATAAAATGCTTAACATCACTCTCTTTAGCTTTTTTAGCTAACTTCATAGTTTGTATTACATTTATCTTTTCATACTCTTCTTCACTTGCTCCACCCATTTGATGTACAAGTGCCGATAGATGGATAATAGTATTTATACTTGATAAATCTAGAGCTTTATAACTATCATTTAAAAATGAAAAAGTATTTATATTGTATTTATTATTGTAATTACTTTTAAAATAACTTCCTACAAATCCATTTGCACCTGTTAATAATATATTTTGCATTATTCTAAAATCTCTTTTATACTTTCCAAATACTTATTTATCACAATTTTTTCATCAAATTCTTTAACTATCTTATTTCGACCAGCTTGACCCATTATTTTTCTTTCATCATCAGATAAATTTATCATCATTTCCATTTTACTTGCTAAGTCATTAGCATTTTTTACTTTGCATAAATATCCATTTATACCATCATCTACAATTTCTTTACAACCTGTAACATTTGTCGTAATTATTGGACATGACATACTAGCTGCTTCCATTAGTGACATACTAACACCTTCTCTATAAGAAGGCAATACAATACAATTGCTTTGCTCTATATATTCTTTTACATTATCAACTGAACCTAAATAAGTTATGATATTATCTTTTTGCCATTGTTTAATTTCAGTTTCTTGTATAGCCATTGGATTATCTGCGATTAACCCCATTAGTTGAAATTCTACATCTTGATATTTGTCTTTTATCATTTTAGCTGCATTAATATATTCATATATACCTTTATCAACAATAACTCTACCTATGAGTAAAAATATAAATTTATCATTACTTTGTATTAAATTATTAGATTTATATTGTTCTATATTTACACCTTCACCATTTATTGTAAATACTTTTTCTTTTTTTACTAATTGTTTTTCTATAAATAAGTTTTTATCATCCTGATTTATAAACCATACTTGTTTTGGTACTTTAAGGGCTAGTTTATATAATACTTTAGCGATTTTTGCTGTTAAATTATCATTGATAAATGTATATCCAAGTCCAGGTATGACTGAAATAGATTTACATCCTACTAGTTTTGTAGCAAAAGAACCATATATATTTGGTTTAATTGTATAGTGTATTATTAAGTCAGGATTTATATTTTTATATATTTTAGATAGGTCATATATTAATTTTAAATCATTAAAAGGATTTGATCCTTTATTATCCATTTTAATATCTATAAATTCACAACCTATTTCTTCAATCTCATTTGAATATTCATCATATGGAGAGACTACATATACTTTATAATTTTCTTTAACTAAAGTTTTCATTAGAGAAAGTCTAAACTTAATCATAGTCCAAGATGCGTTAGATACTAATATTATTTTTTTCATAATTCTTGTGCCTTTTTGATATTATTAATTTCTGTATATAAAAAACTAATGTAAAATAGGAAAATAGGGGATAGAATTTCTCCTGTTTTATTTGCCATTAGTATAAATGTAATTGTAAAAGCAAATAAGATTTTATTATTTACTTTAATTGAATTATTTAATAATAGTATAAATAATGATATGAAACTTATACCAATAAATATCCCGTATTTTAATATTTGATTTAATAATGCAGATGGAATATCTATATTTACCAGACCAGTTGCGAATAGAGGTATATTTTTAATATCAACTATATTAATAAATAATTGAGTATAAAAAGCCAACCTTGGGGATATTGTATTTAAGTATGTAAATCCGTTTAAATAATACATCATAATAAAACTAATAACTATTATTATAAGTATCAATAATTTATATCTATAAAATAACAAAAATATAGTACTAATAAGTAATATACCAATTGCTCCAAAAGAAGAAGATAATAACAATGCTATTAATAGAACTAAAGAAGAAAAATATTTTTTATAATATAAAGAAATAAATATTGTTGGTAAAATAATCATATTATATAATGTAGGCTCAGTTGACATTCCAAATAATCTTGGTAATCCTAACAATCCAACTTGATGGCTACCAAATGAATTTGACGGTATTACAGACAAGTAAAATGGTAAAGTATAATTCCAGTCTTGCCTTAATATAAATGAATTATTATCAGTCAATAAACTTAAATTATTCACATTAAAACCTATATAATAATTATTAAATAAAGCAAGTACATATAGTATAATATTAACTATTACAAATATTGTAACCATTTTAATAAATAAAATATAATATTTTTTATGCATATATTTTGTAAATAAAAAATAAAAAATAAAAATATATGATGAATACTTTAAAGTATCCTTTATATCGGATAATATTACACCATTAATTATTTGTATAAAAAGATAAAAGATAAATACATACTTTAAAGAATTTGGTAGATGATTTATAGTATTTTTTTCATAAATATTAAAAATTACTATTCCTATTAATAAGAAAAATGAAATATACATTATATTATTTGCATATAAAATATCGAATAAATGCCAATAAATATGCATTGTAAATGGAAAGATAAATATTATAAAAAATAAGACTTTAAAATATAGGTAACTATTATATGATGATCTTAAATTTGTATACATAATTTTTATTTAGATTGAATATTTTTCAATAATATTCTAAATGAATTTAATATAAATGATATAAGAAACTTACTAAATGATATTTTCTTTTCAAAAAACAATATACTATATAAAATATATGCTTTTCTATATGACTTATCAGAACCTCTATCTGAAATAGAATTAATATCTATTCTATAATTAATCAGTGGTTCACTTATAAATTTAATCTTTTTATTATTATATAAATTTTCTATCCAAAACATCCAATCCTCAAGTGCAATTAAATTTTTATTTTCTCTAAATTTTATATTTAAATCTTTTTTCATAAGAACTGTATTGATATTAATATAATTTGAAAAATACAATATTGTTAAATCACTATAAAAATATTTTAACTTATTATAAATATTTTGATTTTTAAATTCTCCTATTATATTACTGTTGGTATCAATAGTATTTGCTAGTGTATAGATAATATCATAGTTTGTATTGTGGATAATTTCTATCTGTTTTTTTAATTTACTATTAGTCCACACATCATCTGCATCCAAAAATGCGATATACTCACCTTTTGCATTATCAATACCAATATTTCTAGGTCTAGCAGGTCCACCAAAATTAGTTTCTGATTCTATAAGTCTAATTCTACTATCTTCTTTTTCGAACTTTTCTACTAAACTTCTACTATTATCAGTTGAACAATCATCTATAACTAACAATTCCCAATTCTGATAAGTTTGATTCATTACACTTTCAATTGTTTCTACTATATATTTTTCAGCATTATAAAGTGGAATTATAACTGTTACTAAAGGATTATTTCCAGTCATTTCTTCTATTCTCTTCAATATAATCTTTTAATTTTTTAGTTGGTTCCCATCCTAATGCTTCAGTCTTAGCGCTAATCACATCAGCAACCATTCTATTCCCTACTCGTTCTGGTAACATCTCTATCTCACCATCATAAAGCTCAGCAACTTCTTTAATAGTAAATGCTTCACCACTTCCTATTCCAAATTCATCACCATATCCATTTTCACCAACTAAGATTAAACCATTGATAATATCTTCAATATGTGTAAAATTTCTTTTTTGTGTTCCTGGACTTACGATTGTAAGTTTTTCACCATTTTTCATTTTCTCTTTAAATAGTGCTATTAGTGTTGCATATTTTCCTGTTTGAATTTCTCTCTCACCATATACATTATAAAAATATGTTATTGCATATGGTACATTGAACCAAGTTCCATAGTTTTGTACTAGTTCTGTATTTGTAGCTTTTGTCCAAGCATATGGAGATGCACTTCTTCCAAGACCTCCATCACCAAATTTTGTAGAACTACCTGCATACAATATTTTACATCCATGTTTTCTTACAAATTCTAATACTGCAAAGATTCCATTTTTGTTGTATTTCCATACTTTTTCTATATCGTCAAAACTTTGTTCTACTCTTGAGTATTCACCAAGATGATAAACCATATCAGGAGTAAAATCTATAAGAGTATCAATATCTTCAGTTAGTCCCTCTATATAAGTTACATTTGATACATGATTGTCTTTACTTCCTGTAAAATAGTTATCTAAAGAATAAACATCATTGTTTTTATCTTCTGCCAATCTTTCACAAAGGTGACTTCCAACAAATCCTGCTCCACCTGTTACTAATATTTTTTTCATTATTTATATTCCAATAAAAATTGCTTCATCTTTTCTTTTTCGTTATTAATATAATTAAAATCTAGACTTGTTGGTTTCTCATAAATAGTATCTGCTTTTATTCTTTTAAATAAATTATTTCGTCCATCATGAGATCGTTTTGATCCTTTTATGTACATTGCCTCACCCCCCATAATTAATGTAGCTGCACAAGTATGTACTCTATCTGAAAAAACTAGATTAGCATGTTTTAATATTGAAATATAGCCATAAGGTAAATCTGAATAATATATATTATCTCTATCAAATAATAAAGTTTTTAATCTACAAAACATTGTATTATTTGTCCTTATGATTTTAATACCTTCTAATTCTTTTTGAAAAGTCAGAAATTTTCTTTTCTTTATTATATATTTTTCATCTGCTTTTTTTATTAATGGTTCTCTTGATTTAGTAAAATTAAATATATTATATTTATTACTATTTCTAACAGGTATTACATTTACAGCATCATTTAAAAACATACTTGTACATAAACCATTATATACATTAAACTTAGAGTCTTTATAAAATTCATATGTTTCTTCATCTCTTGTCATCATAAATTCTATATCGTAATTATCTAAAAAATTCTTTACAAATTTTGATTCTTCTTCTGTATAGGCACTTACCCCAACAGAAATAAAAGCAATTTTTATATTGTTCTTTTTAAAATTATCAAATATTTTTTTATATACTTTAGATAAATTATAATTTAAACATGGTCCAGAAATAAATACTAAATCTACATCTACATTTGAAATAAAATCATAATTATTTGTTACGTTCCACATCCATTGAGGAGGGTCAGGTATAAAATGTACATTTTCCTGTCCATAAACTTCTTTCAATAAATACTCAGCACCTAAATTATAAAAAGAATTTCCAATATTTGTTGCCCAAAACCCACCTATGTATCCTATTTTCATTTATCTAACTCCTCTAATATTTCTTTTAATGTCTTATTATTACACCCTAAATAATAGTTTTTATCTACTTTATTATATCTATTTATTTTATTATTTATTTCATCTAAAGATTTTATTTTACTCACTAAATTATTATCTACTAACATATCAATATCAATAAATTCATCTGTTATAAATTTATAAACATTCTTACCTTGAAAATATAATTCAACTGATGCAGTAGTTATACCTGCATATACAATAGTATCATAATCATCTAATGAATCATAAATATTTCTATCTTCAATATATTTATTATCATAGTTATCTTTATTTAAATAAGGATGTAATCTAATTTGAATATTTAATGCATCATTTTTATTATCAATAATAAGTTTGTACAATGTATTTGATACATCAACTGATAATGGTGAAAGTAACAATATACTGTTTTTTTTACCTTTACTATTGTAGTTTTCACAATCTATTCTATAGTTTTTAAAAAAGTTATAATTAACATTACCTAAATTATTTTTTACTAAGTCATAATTTAGTTTTGACATAAATAAAAATTTAGATTTTAACTCACGTCTTGTTGTTTTAAACATAGTATACTGAGGAGATAATCTAAAAATTAGTGCTAAATCTAAAAAAATATTCTTTTCATGATTTATCACAATATCATCAAGAATATGATGATAACCTCTATTTTCCCACATGTTGAAATATCTACTATCCTTATTCAATGAGTTAATTAATGAACCAATACTATATCCCTTAACTAAAATATATAAAATACTACAATATGAAGTATTTAAAAAATTAAGTTTAAATAATTTATATGAATTTATATAAACTTTAAGTGCAGTAAAGTGTAATATAATAAAAGTAAATATAGATAAATATCTAATACTTAAAGTTATTCTATGTTTTTTATACTCTAGTAATTTATTTAAACTTACAAATGATAAATTTACATCATGATATAAAGTGCTATCGTTTATTAGTTCTTCCGAAGGGGGTGTTTTTGTTGTTCGATATGGTTTATTTAAAAAATCACTATCAGAATGAAATGCATGTACAATATTATATTTTTTATTATTGTTTGGTTTTTTAAAGAAAAGAAAAGAAAAGATAAATAAAAATAGTAATTTAAAATACAAATAAGCAGATGAAGCAAACTTATTCCTAATTTTAATATATTTTATCTTTTTAGAAAACTTTTTATTATAATAATATCTAAAAAAATTATCCATATTACTTGACGGATAGCCAATTTCATTCATATATGGCAACGAATAATATTCATGTTTATTTAAAGATTTAAAATTATAGGAGATATATCTATTGTATAGATTTATTAAATAATCATAATTATTTTCTACATATAAGTTGTACTCTTTCATTAAAACTTATACTGATGATAAATCTCATCATCTTCCATTTTAATAGTTACATATTTCAAATCATCTTCTGTATCAACACTTACCGAATCACTATCTACCATTACACCTTGTATTTTATAACCATTTTCTAATATTCTAAGATATTCATTATATTCTATTTTTTCTAGTGGAGTTTGTTCTAATGAAGCATATTTTATCAAGAAATCTTTTCTAAATGACACTACATGATATGCCTTTAACATATTTGCAACTTCTACTCTAGCATCTGATGGTATATCTGTTCTTGAGATATACATAATTTCATTTTTCAAATTTACTACTGCTTTTATATCTCCAGGTGAATCTTGTTTAGAAAATTTTGTTAAAAGTATAGATACTTGAGCATCTGAATTTATCAATCCCTGAATACTTTGATCAATATGTTTTGGATTTACTAAAGCCTCATCCCCTTGAATATTTACTATTATATTTGCTTCTATTTTAGATGCAGCTTCTGCCAATCTATCTGAACCTGTTTGATGATTCTTACTTGTCATAATTACTTTGCCATTATATGATTCTACAAGCTTCTTAATCTCAGTAGAATCTGTAACCACATAAACTGCATCCAATTCTTTTGCAAGTAATGTTCTTTTTAATGTATGTATAATCATAGGTAATCCACATATATCTCTGATAGCTTTATTTGGTAATCTAGTTGATTCCATTCTTACTGGTATCATTCCTACTATTTTCATATCTTAACCTTTAATTGTGTTAAATCATCTATTATATTTTTACTTTGTTTTATAAACTCATTTGTATAAAGTCCACTTTTAACTGCTAAAAATTTACAACTAGCATTTTTTGCCATCCCTAAATCAGCCATAGAGTCACCTATTACGACAACATCATCTTTTGTTAAATTGTATTTATTTAAAATATAATTAACTAAATCTGGATTTGGCTTTGCATTTTTAACTAAATCTGCTCCAACAATATCTATAAAATATTTATCCAATTGTAAAGATTCCATTGCTAAATTTGCTCTTTTAGTTAAGTCTGTTGTAGCTATTGTAATTTTAATATTTGATTGTTTTAATTCTTCTAAAAGTTCATTTACATTTGGTAAGGCTTTTACTATCGTTGTTAAGTTATTTTTTGAATACTCATCAACTTCTAAAAAAATATTTTCTACCATATCTTTTGTATAATTTTTATCATATTTTAGAATTGTATCCAAAGCAACATTTACTATAAAACTTCTAGGTTTTATACCTACTGGACCTTCTGCTTTCATCTTTTTTGTTTTTAAGTCAATTCCCATATTATTAACTAAATTATTATATAATTCTTTTTTATCTTTTATATCTAAACTATTTACAAAGAACTCAGCTCTATATTCAATCATAGAACACCAATAATGATGAACATCAATGAGTGTTCCATCTTTATCAAATATAACCATTTTTATATTATCAATTTGTGTATTTGGTAGTATTAAACTACTCATTAACTTCACCAACATTAACAATAACTAAATTTCTTGCTATTAAGTATCCTTGTTTTATCAACTCTAAATTATTATAAAATTCATCATTAGTAATCACATCTTTTACAATTTTTCTTGCGAATGTTCCAAGAGATGAACCCTGAAACTTTACATTACATTGATCAGCTAAAACAGTAGTAAGTGAATTTGTTCCACCAGATATAAGCTGATTTACCTCATTTATTTTTTTATATTTTAAAACTTTAATTTTTTTATCTATTGTCATATTAAATTTTTTATTTAATACATCAGCCGTTGCTATTGCTTGAAGTGTTGTGTTGAAATCATCTTGACCTCCACTCATAGGATAACCATCTGATTGAATTATCAGTCTATCCCCAGCTATATCTTTTGCTTTTTTAACTCTTTGTTCAAAAGTAAAGTTAGATAAATGAAGTCTATCTAAACACATAGATACATGTCCATTTGGATTTGCATCACATACTATTTGCCATTCATCCATAATAGCTGTATCATCTGCAACCGCAGCATGTAGTTCTATTTGTTCTGCTCCTGCTTCTAAACATTTTGGTAATAGTTCTTTAAGTTCTCTTGTATTATTTGAATAAGTAATAATATCATCTTTTGGACAAATTGCACTACAGTTACCACAACCTATACATTTTTCTGTTATTACTATCAACTCATCTGGAATTGCATCTGTTGGACATACAGGTATACACAGATTACAGGTAATACAGGTATCTAAATCAATAAATGCTTTTCTTACATGGTGATCCCCAGGCATACCTACACTTACTGTGATAAATGGTCTTGTTTCTAGTTTTATTCCTAGTTTAGGTGCTAATTCAAAAGCTAAATCTATACCTTGCATGGCATGTTCTACTACATTTATATTAGCTGATACATCCATACCTTTTGCACCTGCAAGTGTATATAAAACTACTAATTTTTTAACTTCTTGGGCATCTTCATTTCCCGCACCACAAACTAACTTAAAAAACTTTCTTGTATCAAGAAGTCTTTGCATTGTTTCAAATCTATCCATATTTAACCTCTAAAATTATTTATCATATTTTGATATGATTCTTTTATCATTCCTGTATCTACAGAATATGTAAGATAATCTATATTTTTACTTTTCAATACTTTTAACATATTGATATTTGATGCTATTGAACCAACTTTTTTACCATTTTTATGGATTATAGTGATTGCTTCATCTAGTTTTTCTATAACTTTTGGATTTTCAACATCTCCTGCAATACCAAGCGATTTACTCATATCAAAAAGTCCTATAAATATTATATCTATTCCATCTACTTGCGCAATATCATTAAGATTATTCATACCATCCAAACCTTCAACATTTGCTATTAACAAAGTGTTGTCATTTGCAATATTTGGCATATTTTTACCATTTGTAACATCATATAAACCAGCTTTAGTATATGGTGAAAAACCTCTAATTCCAATAGGTGGATACTTGGCAAATTGTACAAATTGCTCTGCATCTTTTGCTGTTGTTATATTTGGTAACTGTACTCCATGTATACCAATATCTAATGCTCTTAATATTAAACTCTCATTTATTTCACCAACTCGCATAATTGGAGTTACATTGTAGCTTTCACAAAGACCTATCATCATTTGAGCTGTTTCATAACTAATTGATCCATGTTCGGCATCTATAACAATAAAGTCTATACCACTACTTGCTATTACATCTACAACCATTGAGGAATTGATAATATTCCATGTTCCTATTGTTAATTCATTGTTATCTAACTTTTCTTTTAAATAATTTTTCTTTAGCATTCTTTTTGTCCTTCTATAAATATACTTGGTGTTAGAAAGTCTATTTTAATATTTGCACTTAAACTTTTCAATGCACCCTCTATTATATTATTTTGATTTATTAATTCATTGTTATCACTAATAATACTTGTCTCTTTATAATTATAATTATCTTCATTTATTTTATATCCATCAAGACCAACAATTTCAACTTCTTTAATATTTTGAGATATAAGATAATTTATAGTAACTATTGCTACATTTGTTATAAAAATATCTTCTATAAAAACTAATGATTTGATATCTAATACTACAGATATTATATCAGTCACTAAAATATTACTAGTAATAACAGTCCTATCAATAGGCACTCTTGATTTAAATTCATCATATCTTTTAGGATTTGAGAAAAAATAATAGTCACATTCAAAACTTGGCTTATGATTTAAAGCAATTAAAATATAACTATCATCATCTCTTTTACTTTGTATCAAAGATTGGTACTCTTCTACACTTTTACCAGAAGCAATAAGTAAAACTTTTTTATCTTTAGCAATATTTAAAGTTCCTTTTATCGTTGTCCTAGTTTCTAAAAGTGAATCTATATACAACTCTTCTATAATCTCATTGTTAAATGAAGATTTATTTTCTTCAGGCAATTTTGCCAATACTTTTTGAACACCTACTATATGATTTGTATTTTTATTTATTAAATATGTTGCATAATTAGGATGACAATCAAAAGAGGCAGAGAGATATTGAGCAGGAGAAAATCCCCAAGGCTTCTTTTTCATCAATGAATTTAAAAACTCATCTATGATTTCTAGTAAAGGAAGTGTATTATACTCCTTATTGAAAGTATTGTTTAGATAATCAGCTATAAGCTCTGTATTTAAATTTCCAGCCCCTCTACCTATCCCATATATACTAGAATCTATAACTATATCTCTATTTAGATTTGTATTGCACATATTTATAGCATTTGAAAACGCTAATTGCATATTGTTATGAGAGTGATATCCTAATGATATATTTTTATTTAGATTATTATTGGCTAGTGTCATATACCTTTGAAATTCTTCAAGTGTCATAGAACCAAAACTATCTACAATATAAAAAGAATATATATTTAGCTTATTTGATTGTTCTATCAAAGCTAAAAATTCAATATCTTTATAATTTTTTGTAACCATTGGTTGAAAATATACTTTATATCCAAGATCTATGATTTTTAAAGAAGTTTCAAGAGCTAGTTCTATATCTTTTTTATGAAAAGCCAACCTAATACCATCTATTAAAGTGTCATTTTGTGGTGACAAATTTGATATATTAAAATCACCTAGATTTATCATTACAACTTTTTGAGCATCAATATTCATCTTTTTCAACAATGTATTTGTAGTCTTAACTGTATCAAAAAGTGTTGAGTTTGACTCTTGACCTTTTTTGTCATTTAAGTATCCACATTCTATGATATCTACTTCAGATTTTTTAAGAGCATTTATAATATTTGAGATTTGAATATCAATAAAATTCCAATTATTTATATAACCACCATCTCTAAGGGTACAGTCTAATATTTTTATGTTCAAGTGATAACCTTTTTTGTTAGTTTATTAAAAATATCTTTTATTTCTTCTCTTGTAACAGCAAATACTTGAGGAAATATATATGTAAATATTATAACAAATATTGTATATATAACCCCTGAAATTAAAAATGATACTACACTTGATTCAAAGTTCAAAATATTGCTAGATATATATGCTAATACTATAAAAAATGCAATTGCATATATTTGATGAAAAAGAAATGATTTCATTTTGAATTTTAAAAATTTAGAATTGTAATAAAGCTGTATATTGACACCGATCACTTGTCCTATTATCATCTTATAAGCTAATCCTACTGCTTCAAATTCAAGTAAATATATAAATACAAAAGACAATATCATACCAATAGGCTGACTTATAAAAGCAATATTTCGTATAAGTTTTGTTTGCCCTGTAGCATAAAATATACTGCCACTTAGTTGTCCATAAGTTTGATGAATAGGATAAAAAGCCATAATAAATAAAACTAAATAAGCATCTTTAAATTTATCATCAGTAAATATAGCCAATACTGTTTCACTTTGAATAGCTATAAATATTCCAAAATATGCAGCCAAACTATAAAGCATAGGGATATATCTGAAAAATAGTTTTTTCATATTTTCCATATCTTTTTGTTCATAAGACTTAGCAAATTCTCGTGTAATTATAGGTGTCATCGCACTTGTAAATATAAAACACATAGCAGCCAAACTATAAGCCAATCCATAAAATCCTGTCTGAATACTTCCAGCATATTTTTGAAGTAACCATATATCAAACATACCAGCAATTAAACCAATAATACTATATACCAATAATGGATGACAATAGTCAATAAATTCTTTTGATAAATTTTTTACACTTATATTTGTAAGACTTAGTAATTGAATTGAAAATATTTGTTTCTTAACAAAAAGCCAAGATATTATAAGTAAAAATGATCCAAGAGTAATATAATGAAAATAAAAATAACTATCTAAATCAAAAGCTGTGAAGTATATAAAATATAAAAGTAACATCAGAGATACAACTTTATGCCCTATTTTTATAAGCTCTACGGATACAGTCAATGCATAAGCATCTGATATTTTGATAAATATTTGAGTAAACCAAGTAAAAAATCCAAAAAATAGTCCCATATGGATATATTCACTTGGTATATTAGGTAGTAAGTAGTGAGTAAGATTTAGGTTATATAGTACAGTTATAAATAAAAATACTAATACTAGTACAACCATTGAATATAAAAAATAAAAAGTTATCAGTTCTTTTCTCGTATGTCTAGCGGATAACTTAGTAAAAAAAGCTATTGAACTTCCCATATCTAAAAAGCCAATGAGTTTCATAAAAAAGTCTTGAAGATATACAAACTGTCCATAAGCCATAGGACCTAATGCTTTTGGTACTATTGCTATAAGAATTGCCCCTATAACACCACTTATGATACTTGCAAATAATTTGAAACTGTATCTTTTTTTTAGACTATCTTCTTGCATTAATTATCTTTTCTATTAAATGTATATATTTTAGAATTTAAGATCAATTTTTGTATAATCTCAAATACTTCTTCTTCGTTATCTAATTTATCTTTTAATATTAAATATAAATGTGCATATTCATTTTTTAGATTTGTAGCAAATATACCTGGGTCATCTGTTGCTAATACAACTATAGGTTTTGGTGATTTTAACAACCATCTTGATATATGATGTTCTTTATAATCTTTATAAAAACTTATCATCTTATTACTTGATAGCATACTTTCTATGATAATACTTTTTTTATTTAAAAGTTTTATAACTATATTTTGTATTGTTTTTAACTCTTTTGGAGTAAAAAAAGTTGTTTCAAATTCTATCTTTTTATTATATTCTTCAATCACTTTTTTATCTGTGTGATACCTACAATAAATAGACTGACTTACTATTTTATTATCCATACTTTCAAAATATGCTTCAGGGTCTTCTTTTCTTAATTTCCAAGCTTCTATTAGTTCTTGAATATTATAAATATTATCATAAATTTTACTACAATATTTATATATTTTCTCTTCTGTTTTTATTTTTATTTTATTGAATTTATTTTCTTTTTGCAATAAATAATATGCAAAAATTAAATTATCAAGATACTCCCCTTGTGTAATGTAAAGTTTCTTTCCGACTCTTTTTTGCCATAGTTTAGGATCTATTCCTATTGCTGTAGCATGTCCTATTCTATTTCCATTGTCAAACTCTAAAAATTCAACTATTTCATAAATATATCTTATACCACTTGTCAAATCTATAAAATCTTCTCCACCATGAAAAGTAAAATTATCATAACCTAAAGAGCGAAGCTTTGAAAAACTTGGAGCAAACACTTCTGGCTTTGTATGAAGTTCATTTGCTGCTGCATCAAAACCATTTATCAATCCTCTATATTCTTTTTTTGATAATAATCTAATCATATTATTTGTCATAATTTTTAATTCAAATCTTAACTTTTTATCCCTATAAAAAACTATTTCATCATTATAAATATCTTTTTTCTTTATAAAATGCCCTACAAGGCTTAAATCTTTTTCTGAAGACTTTCTTATAGAATCTATTAACTTTACAAGTTTTGACATATCTTTTTTAGGTGCAAATCTACCCTCTAGTATTATATTATCATGGGCATAAATAGTTTGAATTTGTTGAAATCTTTTTAAATAATCTTTTTCTGTAAATTCTCTTATTTCTAAATCTGTAATTTTTTGAAAATTATCAAAACCTATTTGATTGAGTTGCTGAACAAGAAGTTTATAATTTGTATTATATATTAACATGTATTTATAAAAAGATTAATCTCTTGAAAATTTCTTTGTTGATTTAACTTTTTAAAATAATCTACAAAAAACTTTATCTCACATTGTATAGAATAATTACAATCACTTTTTTTACGAAAGTTTATAACATCATCAATATTTCTTTTAAAAGATACAATATCAAATATAGCTAACTCAAAATATTCTTCTTTTACATTATCTTTTTCAAAGCCTTTTATATAATCTGCTATAATTAATTTTGGATTTTTTAATAAATCTTGCCAAACTATATCAAACTCTGTAGTACCATTAAGATGTATATGTAGGTCATATATTTCATTATTATTTAAAATATAATCAAGTCTTTTATTATATATGCAAGGCAATAAAGAGTTAGCAAATTTATCTATCAAGTTCATATGCTTATTCTTATAAATAAAATAAGAGATAATCATCAAAGGAGATACCCTAGTTATAACTTCTTGCCATTCTTGAAAAAAATCTTCTTTTACATATATACAATTATTTTTAAGATACAACATAAAAGCTAGTTTATCAAAAAAATTTCCTAGTATATCTGATAAGTCCTTACCATGAAATAATATACTTTCTACCTCTTTAAAAACATAATCAGGAACTACTTTATTATCACTACTATTTCTTGTTTCTACAAAAATGTATGGATTTAACGATTGTATATCAAAATTAATATCTTTTATATATTCATATATTTTATATGATGATAAAAAAGTAGTGATATATTGATTAGTTATTATCATTTTTTACTTTTGCTTTATCTCTTATTTTTTCAAGCTCTTTTATGAGTTTAGAAGATACTTTTTTATCTATACTTTTTCTTTGCTTTATAGAATTAATAACTTTAGTAATGTTTGATTTTAGAAGATTTTCATCGTTTTGAAGTATATCATCTTTTATACTTGATAAGGCACCTTCAAAATTAATTTCACTAAACTCATTTATAAAGTCAAAAGACAGTAATATAGTATCTAATCTACTTGTAAAATTTTTAAGTTTCTCCCATATTTCCATATCTACAAACTTATCAAGCCATAAATATTTTGCTTTATTTTGCTTTAATACTTCTAAATTATTTTTTAAAATTGAACTATTAATAGATAAAGCATTATTAAACTTAATACCTTTTTCATTTTCTAATACTACTACTAAAAAAGCATTTATTGTAGCATTAATATATCGTTGCAATTGCTCAGATAATTTAGCGGATGGATTTTCATCTATATATTTTACAGAGTATTCTACTCTAGTCCATATAGAACTTAATTGTCTTGTACTTAATCCTATATCCAAAATTTCATTTTCATCAACTTCAAATTGTTCTATTGTGTTTTTTACTATATGTATTAAATTTTCACTACTATAGCTTGCTTCTTGTATATCACTTTTAGTTTCTTCATAATATTCATCTTCTAACTCTTCTAAATAAAATGATTTTACTTGCAAAAGTTTATCTAAGTTAATATTTTTTTCAAAATAAAATATATCTGATAAAAAACCAAATAAATTCCAATATGAAAAATAGTTTTGTAATCCTCTTTTGGTAAATAAACCTACAATAAAAATATTAAACAGTGCCTGTTCTTCTTCAGATAAATTAAGTTTTTTAAACTCATCATTGGTAATTTGTATAGTTCCTTTATGGATCTTTTGATTTGTTTTTTCTGTTCGTAATGTCTTTATACTATATCTTAAGACTTTAAAAGTGTGAGTATTGTAGTCATAATCACATCCAAACTCTAAAGGCATATAAAATTTACCAAAATAATCAAATAAATCTTGAACACTATATATACTATTTGATATATAAGCATTTAATATAGTATATAAATTATTTTTGCTATTATCATTATTCATTGGTAAAAATGTATTATTGATATTTATATCTTTTAAATTTAAAATAAATTTATAAAGTTGATAAAATTTATCATTTTGATTACTTTTTAGTGCTTCTAATAACTGAACAATATTGTTAGTATATTTATAGTTAATGTCACTAAGCAATGTATGTTGCAGTGATACCATATCACCATTTGCACTAAGAATTTGTACAATAGTTCTCAATGGCAATTTTAACATAAAATCTAAAAATATTTTTACCTTAGAAATATCTGTTTCATTAAATAATCTTGATATAATCATATTTTGCAAATACTCTTCAAGAGAAGATTTATACATTCCACCATTATTTACTATATCTATATCTTTATAAATGTCATAAACTCTTTTTAGCTTTATAATATTTTCATCTTTAAGTATCTTTATGAGATATTGTTGTGTTAAAGTATCTATCTCTTTTGAATACATTTCATTTATTAATTTTACTTCATATTTTTGTATATTTTCTGGATTTAGTTTTTTCCACTGCATATCTCTTACAATTAAATTAAAAAGATCTATATCCCCAAGTAACACAACTAAAAGTTTAGGTGATGTAAAATACTTTCTTATAAGTTCTAGTATCATTTTACCTTGATTAGAAGCAGTATCTATATCATCAAATACAAGCATAAAAGCTTTTTTATTTAAAATATTTAAAGAAATCTCTATAAACTTTTTAAAATTATTTTCTAAATCATTTCCACCCTTTGTATCTTTTAAAGCATCTTCAAGTATAAGCTCCGATTCATTCCAAACACTCTCTTTAAATAAACTGTCACTTCCTACACCATCAAGTACATTTAATCCTGAAGATAGTTCTTTTAAAGAATTATTAAAATCTCTCTTTTGCTCTGTATTTATATCGTTGCAATAATCTCCAAATACTTTTTCCACTTCTTTCTTTATAAGACTAAGCACTAGTATAAAAATATTTTCTTTTGTTTCTACTATGGTAGGATCTATGAGCTCTAACACATACAAACCTTCTTTATGTTTATCTTGAATTAAATCAATCATACTAAGCATAAAACTTGTCTTTCCATATCCTCTTTTTCCATCTATTAAGATAGTATTATGAGATCTCTTATCTGTTTGATTATACTTATGGAGTTTAAAATAGAGCATTATTTTATGAAGAAGCTTATCTCTTGCATCTGAATGTAAAAATTCATCTTTAGCAAATTTACCTGTTTGAGTATTTTGTAAGTTTATTATATATCTATTATTAGTTTTCCACCTTTTCACTGCTTTATATACATGTGTATTGTGAGGTTCAATTTCGCATATAGTTATATGACCAGATTTCTCTTCTATTTTTAATTTATTTTTACCAAGTCGTACATAGTTTTTAAAAGTTCTTTCACTGATGCTATTAATTATATCAATATCATTATCTCCACCTACTACAACTACTATTTCATCTATATTTTCCATATTACCTCTTTAGAATTATTGTTTTAGCTCTTTCTCTAATATCTCAGTAACCACTTTTTTAGTATCACATTTTTTAGAAGAATAATATTCTATTATATCATCATATCTTTTTCTATTTTTCGTAATACCCTCAATATTTGCAACCTTATCTTCTAGATCATCAACGGTATCTACAAGTATAAACATCTTTTGCATATCTTCTAAAGTTTCTTCAGGCAAAGGAGTTGGAGCACCTTGAAATAATATTATATCTTTTTTGTAATGTAATTCTCTATTTATAAATTCTGTAGTAAAATAATCACTTATTATATATTTTGATTTTTCTATTAAAGTATGAATAGGTATTGATACATCAATAGTAATATTTGAATAAGGCTCTGCTAACTCCCAAAATGGAACATAAACCCCAGTAGTAACAACACAGGGGTGAACTCGTATCATAATTTTTTTATCTTTAAATTTCGTACCGAATAATTTTATGATATCTTTATGCCTTTGATAAAGTTCATACCCGTCAAAACTATGTAAAGAATTTGGAAAGTCAATATATTGTAGATTTCCAAGATAATCATGTCCTTGTGTAATATAAAGAAAATCATATTTATTATTTTTTTCTTTTATTGGTTCATTGAATATTATTGAACCAACAGAGTGAACTTTTTTTGCACCTAAATCTTCAAAAAGGTTTTTTGTGTAGTCGTTGAATACAAAATTAATATCTGCAAGTTCTATTTCGGAATATTTAATAAATATGTTTTTATATAAATAAGAACCATGCTGAAAGAAATATAATTGATTATTAAGCTCTTTATATTCAAGTGCCTGTATATACAAATCTTTAGTAAGGAATGTCATATATGATATAACTACAGAAATGTTCTTAACTATAGTAAATTTTAAATCAGTACACTTGATATTACTAAAATATTTATCTTGAATATTAAATACAATGTTAGATTGATTAACCTTAATATTTTTTTTCTTAATAATAAGACTCATTCTTAACCAATCGTATCTCAACATATTATTAAACAGTTTATTTTTTATTTTTTTTAAAAGTGTTGTAATGCTATATTTAAATAGTAAGTTTTTTTTTAATCGATTAGCACTATTTTTCCTATCTATAATAGTCACCTTAGAAAAACTAATATATTTATACAATAGTGATACCCTATTAGTTATTATATCTAAATTGCTACATTCTTTATCTGTAATATAATGGATATTTGCAAAGTCCTTTATTTTAATATAACTCATAAGTATTTCAATATAATAATAATAATTTACATATTGTGAAATATCACGAAAAAAACCTTTAAAATAATTATTTTTAATATTTAAATTTATTATACTATCATAGAGATTTAATATATCTTGTTGAAATTCTTTTGTAGTTACGATATCATGAAATGATATATATTCTATATTATTATGTTCTAAAAGATAAAATGAGCTAGGAGACAATGCCAGTATAATGCTATTGTTATTGTTATTTTTTAATAAAAGAATATCAACATCTGAAAAATTAGATGTTGATATATCTAAAATAATTAAATTCATTAACTAAACATATTCCATTTTAAAACTGTATCTTCGGTTATATCTTCTATTGCATTTTTTCCAATTATCTCGTTTATAAACTTAGGACTTACTCCATGAGCTGGTCGTTTAAAAGTTAAATCACTTTGTTCTATAACTTTACCTTTTGGTATATTTTTAACAGCAACTAAACTTCTTCTTGCATTGTTTCTAGCAGGTGCTTCATCTTCAAGTGCTTCTACTTTAAATCCACCTAATATTTCAAAAGTTCTTTCAAGATTTTTTCTATATATTTTTAAATCTTCTTTATCCATAGCATGATAGTGGTCATTTCCTGGTAGAGTTTTATCATGAGTAAAATGCTTTTCTATTATTACACATCCAAGCATTGTAGCCATTTCACATACCTTCATATCTTTTGGTAGAGTATGGTCACTATATCCTATGATTTTATCAGGGAATTTTTGTTTTAAATCCAAAATCATTCCAAGGTTTGCATTTTTATCTGGAGTTGGATAATTTAATACACAATGTAATAACGACAATGGATTTCCATACTTTTCTATCCAACTTACAGCTTCTTGTATCTCATGAAGACTACTAGCACCTGTTGAAAGTATTATAGGTTTATTGAACTTACAAATATATTCTATAAATGGTTTATTTGTAAGGTCTGAAGAAGAAATTTTATAAACATCCATCAACTCATCTAAAAAGTCTGCTGATTCTATATCAAAAGGTGTACTCATAAACTCAATATCTTTTGTTTCACAATACTCTTTTAGCTCTTTCATCTCATCTATCCAAAATCCATCATGCTTTTTAAATAACTCATATTGTGATGTTGTAGGTTCTTGTGTCGTATCCCAGTAAGATGGGGAGTCTTTAGATGCAATAGTTTCTGCTTTATAGCTTTGAAATTTAACAGCATCTGCTCCACCTTCTTTTGCTTCATCTACAAGTCTTTTTGCAGTTTCCATACTACCCTCATGATTTACACCAATCTCTGCTATGATATATGGTTGATAAATCTTATTTTTATAAGGGTTTATAGTTTTAAATAGTTCTAATAGTTTCATATTTTATTCTCCGTAAATAGTTTAATTAAATCTGATGATGATATATCAATATCAAAATCTTTCATACATAGTGTGTGATAATCATCAAAGGTATCAACATCAAATTTTAATGTTGGATGATGTAGACTTTTATCAATAGGGTCAAATGTTTTAATAATATATTTTTCGCTATTATCATGTATATAAGATAAACTATGCTCTTTATGATGTTGTGTTGTAACTTTTTTATTTAAATCTTTTAATATATCAAATGAAATTATCTCTGCACCTAAACCATCTGGATATAAATTACCTTGTGGAATATGATTGTAAGCATAATCACATTTATTAGTATTATAAAAGTCTATAAGATTATCTACTTCATTTCCATCTATCAATGGATTATCAGCACATATTCTTACTATTTGTGTAGCATTTTTATCTTTTACTGATTCATAAAATCTATTTAAAACATTACTTTCACTACCTCTAAATACCTTAACATTTAGTTCTTCAATATACTTAGCCAATATATCATTATCTTCACTAATAGGAATTGCAACTATTAAATCATCTAGTAGTTTTGATTTTTGAACTCTTTTTATAACCCATTCTATTAAAGGTTTTCCATGTAATGAAAGCATCATTTTATATGGTAATCTAGTTGAACCTATTCTTGCTTGAATAACACCAATTATTTTTTTCATATTATTATATCAACTCCAATATTGTTTTTACTACTTTTTTCTTATTTTCTCTAAAACTGTACTTACTAATATTTAAAAATAATAATTTTCTATAATCATTATCTGAAACTAGCTTTTCAAATTTATTATTAATCAAACTAGAAGTTTTATCTATGTCATAAACACCTAAATTTATAAAACCTTTTTCTAAACTAGCAAAAGTATGTTCATCTTCTCTTTCGTGATGAGATATGATAACTGTAGGTATATTCATATCTGCTAATTCATAAACAGTTCTTCCATTTGATGAGAAAGCTATCTGTGTCTTTTCCATAATTTGAGATATTATACCTGATGCATATGTAAGTTCAATATTTTTATAACTATGTTGATTTAAATAAGCTTCAAGTTCTTCTTTAAAAGCATAACCACCACCACAAACTATATATATCTTAATATTTTGTTTTTTAGCTAAAGATATAATAGCTTTTAATGTTACTAGTGTTAAGTTATTTTGGTCTGTTCCACCAAATGTTATCAATACTGAAGATACATTATCTTCAAACTTATGTGGAATAGCATCTTCAAATTCATCTCTTAGTGCTAAATATTTATAACCCCATAAGAAATTGTCACCTTTAAGTTGTGGTATATCATAAAGCTCATTTATAACCAAATCAGCTTCTTTAACTCCACTTCCTAAATCTTCAAAATTTACTACTTTTATATTATTTTGCTTTAAATTTTTAATATATTCTAAATCTGTATTTAAAATATCATTGATAACTAAATCAGGTTTTAAATCTATAATAGTTTTAAGAGTATCTGATGTAGATATAACTTTATAATCCATCTGCGCTATTTTTTCAACTGCTATTTCATACTTTTCAGCACATATAAAGATGATCTCATGATCAGTAATCTCATGTGCCAATGAAAGAGAATGGTAAATATGCCCCATACCTATTTTTGTAGAACCTATCACATTAAATACTATTTTCTTTCGTTGTAATATTTTTTCACATATCCACCAGTCTTGATAATTCTCTATTTCAATAGAATATTCTTCATCTATAGCAAATGGTTTATATTTAATATTTACACTATTATTTTCAAAAATATAAAATGCTTTTAATTCTTTAAAGTAGTTGTTTTCTATACTTATTAGATTTTTATCTTCATATTTAAATATTTGTTTATCTAAAATTTTTACAGAAGTCAAAATAGTTTTTGCATCCAATAAAAATTCTTTATATGCTTCTTTTAAAATAGTACTATTTACCAATGGTGTATTTGCTCTATAAAGTATAATATTATTTTGTTTTTTGTTTTTGATTATATCTTTTATATTGTCTATAATATTTGATGAATCTATATAAAGTTTATCATCAAAATAAAACTCTATTTTATTTCTTTTAGCTATCAAAGATATCTCTTGAGAGTCTGTTACTATTAAAATATTATTTGTTAACTCTTTTGCTGTATTAATTGCTCTTTGTATCAAAGTGATACCATCAAGTTTTTTTATAAGTTGATCAGGAATAACTGCATTTTTCTTGACAGCTGGTATTACTAAAAGAGCATTATTCATTAGATTAATTCTTCCAATACTTCTTTTGTTGATTTTAACATATAATCAAAATCTTCATCACTCATCATATGATGAAAAGGAAACGATACCATATTGTCAAATAAACTATCTGCATTTGGACAATCAGCTTCACCAAATCCTAACTTTTTGTACATGTCATATCTATTTAAAGGATAGTATTGTACTACACATTGGATTTGTTTATCTTCACTTATTTTTTGCATAAAACTATCTCTTTTGTCATTATTTACGTAAGCAACTAAAAGATGATAGTTATGTTCTACAGTATCAACTTTATGAAATGATAAAATATTTGAATCACTAAACTCTTCTATAAATTTAATTGCACGTACTCTTTTTTGACTATTTATCTCATCTAATCTATCTAATAGTTTTGCACCTAAGGCACACTCAACTTCACCAAGACAATAGTTGTTTGGCATAAGATACTCATCATTTAATTTAGGTAAATCTACATTTCCCATAGCAGGAGTCCAGTAATTTGGTCGTTCAATATCCCAACCACAATGCCCATTGTGTCTAAGCATAGGAATAATATCAGCATATTGTTTATCTTTGACAATCAACATACCACCCTCACCAAGTGTTGTCATATTTTTATGAGAATGAAAAGAAAATACTCCAAAATCTCCATAAGTTCCTGCCATTTTATCGTTTATCTTTGTACCCATAGCTTGAGCAACATCTTCTATAAGTAAAATATTATTTTCTATACAATACTTAGCAATATCTAAAATATCAGGAATTATAAAACCATAAAGATGTACTACTACTACAGCTTTTGTATTTGGAGTAATACATTTTTTAATAGTATTTAAACTTACTACCCGAGTATTTTTTTCTATATCTGCCCATACAGGCTTGGCACCTTTTTTTATAAATGGATATGCTGAAGCCGTAAAAGTATGTGAAGGACATATAAACTCATCTCCATCTTTAAACTGACAAAGTTGAGCTGACATATCTAAGGCTGCTGTTGCATTATTTACTGCAAAACAATATTCACTACCTATATAAGAAGAAAATTTATCTTGAAACTCATTTTGATATTTACCTTGAGTTAAAGGTACAGCATTTTCAATAGCATCTAAAATAACTTCTTTTTCTTCTTGTGTATATTTATGAGCTCTTCCACTAAATGGTATTTTATAATTCATTTTCTTTTTTTCCTTTTATTAAAAATAATAATTTTCTTCTGTTACATCACCAATAACTTTTGCAGGTACTCCTCCAACTATTTTACCATCAGGAACATCATTCACAACAACACTACCAGGAGCCACAATACTTCTTTCTCCAATGGTTACACCACCTAATACTATAGAATGACTAGCTATTTTTGCATATTTCTTAACATATGGTGCTTTTCCATTTTTTGCACCAAATGTAATGTTTCTATAAAGATGAACACCTTCTTCTATAACTGTATCACTTGTTATACAAACTCCCGTATGGTGGAATACTACCCCCCCCCATTATATAGCAAGTAGAACAAGGCACTTCTGCATTATTAAGAGATTGATTTTTTCTCTTATAATGATTTGATAAAATAGTATAAAAGATTTTTCCTATTTTATTTGAACTTTCCCTTTTGGAATAAAAAAATTGTGATAATCTCATGAAAACTGGTATAGAATATCTACTACTTGTAGATAAAGCATATAGTTTTCTTAAAATACCTCTTGGTATAGGATTTATATCGTCTTTGTCCATATGAAAACAGTCTTTAAAACTTTTTGGATACATTCCTTCTTTTCTCATAATTTACATCCTTTTAAATATTTCAGTTACTTTTTCAAGTGTTAATTGTTCTTTAAAACTATTACCCAAAGCATTTGAAAGTGGTTTTTCATGTATAACCGTTGAGTTATAAAGTGCCAAATAAGTTTCATCACTTAAATTTGCACCAATACCTTTTGGTATCTCTATATTTTGCTTTTTAGCCATCTCAAAAAACTCTTTATATTCTTTTGGATAAAACTCTTCCATAGCATTCATAGTGATACAATTTCCAATACAATGATGTGTATCAAGAACTACACTAAGCCCCGCTGAAAATGGATGTATAATACCTACAAAACTATTTGCAATAGCACAACCACCGAGATATGAAGCTACCATAATCTTTTCTCTATTTTCATCACTCATCATATCATCACTCAGAAATACATCTCTACACAGTGCAATAGCTTGATGCGAAAAAGCATCACCTATCGCATTTCTAAACTCCCCATTAAGTGATTCTATACAATGCAAATATGTATCCATACCACTAAAAAAGTATTGTTCTTTTGGAACTGACTTTGTTAAATCAGGATCAAGAATAAGTTGGTCATAAATAGTAAAGTCACTATTCATACCTAACTTTAATCCACTTTTTGCATTTGTCATAACACAAGTACGACTAGCTTCTGCCCCAGTACCTGAAAGTGTAGGAATACCTATCTTATAAATACCTGGATTTTTAACTAAATCCCAACCTTGATAATCTTCTGCATCACCATCATTTGTAAGTAAATTTGCCACGGCTTTTCCAGTATCAAGTGTAGCACCACCACCAATAGCCACTATAGCTTTTGGAATATTTTTATTTTTTTCTATTAATATATCTCTATACTCATTTATAAAAGTTGTTTTTGGTTCATCTTTTGTTTGTACAAAAAAGATTTCATCTTCTTTTTTAATTGACAAATTATTTACCAATTCACTATTTTCAAAATACTCATCAATATAGTATATAACATACTCATTTTCAGATTTTTTATTTTTTAATATTGAACCTAAATTTTCAATAGCACCTTTACCAAACATATAGTTTAATATATTTTTTGAATTATTCATAGACTTATAATCTCCTCATCAAATTTCTTAAATTTTTCTATTTTTAATATCTTTTTTATTTTACTATTATCACAAATAGATTCTTTAATATCTCCATCACGACCAGCTAAATAATTTGCTTGTATATTTTTATTATACTTAATATTCATAAGATTTAACAAATCATTAATAGAAGTTTTATTTGCAGTTCCTACGCAAAATATTTCTCCAGATATATTAGGAGTATTCATTGCTTTTATATTTGCTGTTGCCACATCTTTTACATATACAAAATCACGATACTGTTTACCATCTCCATATATGTTTGGTACCTCATTATTTTTAAATTTATTTTCAAATATAGATATCACACCACTATAATCACTTGTAGCTGATTGTCTTTCTCCATATACATTAAAGTAACGCAGACAGACTGTTTCTAAATCATATAAGTCACTATAAAGCCTCATATACTGTTCACCTATTAATTTCTCATATCCATAAGGTGATATTGGTTTAGTTTGTGATGTTTCATTTTTAGGCTGTGTTTGTTCATCTCCGTATACTGCTGCAGAACTAGAAAATACAACTCTTTTTACATCATTTAATCTTGAAGCTTCCAATATATTTAATGTGCCTTTTACATTTACTTCATTTGATAATAGTGGATTTTGTATTGATTCTTGTACTGATACTATTGCTGCTAAATGATATACTTGAGTTATATTGTTTTCTTGCACAATTTTATTTATATTTTCAAAATCTCTTATATCTACTTCTATAAAAGTAAATTTATTACCTTTATCTATTGAATTTATAAAGTCTAAATTTTCTTGTGTACCACTATAAAGATTATCAATTCCTATGATATTATTATTGGTATCTTTTAATAATTCTTCTATTATATGTGAAGCTATAAATCCTGCTGTTCCTGTGACTAAAATATTCATTATCTAAATCCTAACTATCACTATTAAATATATCTCTAGTATATACTTTATCTTTAACATCTTCCAAAATATTTTCAAATCTATTTGCAACTATAACATCACTTATGTTTTTAAATTCTTCGATATCTTTAATTACTTTGATTCCATCTAGTGTATCTTCTTTAAAAACTGGTTCATATATAACCATCTCAATATTTTTTTCAACTAATCTATCTATGATACATTGTATTGCTGAACTTCTAAAGTTATCACTACCACTTTTCATAATAAGTCTATAGATACCTACTACTTTTGGGTTCTTATCTAAAATTTGTGTTGTTATAAAATCTTTTCTTGTTTCATTGGAATCTACTATTGCAGTTATTAGATTGTTTGGTACATCTTTGTAGTTAGCTTTTAGTTGTTTCGTATCTTTAGGAAAACAGTATCCACCATATCCAAAGCTTGGATTGTTGTAGTGAGTACCTATTCTAGGGTCTAGTCCAACACCATTTATGATATCTTTTGTGTCAAGATTGTGTACTTGGGCATAAGAATCTAATTCATTGAAGTATGATACTCTCATCGCTAGGTAAGTATTTGAGAATAGTTTTACTGCTTCTGCTTCTGTAGAATCAGTAAGTAAAATATCTATATTTTTTTTTATAGCACCTTGAGCTAAAAGATTTGCAAATATCTCTGCTTGTTCTGATTTTTCACCTACTATTATTCTACTTGGGTGAAGATTGTCATGTAGTGCTGAACCTTCTCTTAGAAATTCAGGTGAAAATATAATATTTGTAGTGTTGAATTTTTCATTTACACTTTTTGTATATCCTACTGGTACTGTTGACTTTATAATCATAGTTGCTTTTGAATTTATCTCTAATACATCTTTGATAACCATTTCTACTAATTTAGTATTAAAATAATTTGTTTCAGGGTCATAATCTGTAGGTGTTGAGATGATGATAAAATCTGCATCTTTATATGCTTCATGTTTATCTAGTGTTGCTCTAAAATTTAAATCTTTTGTAGCTAAATATTCACTTATCTCTTTATCTTCTATTGGAGATATTTTAGAGTTTAGCATATCTACTTTTTCTTTTACTATATCAAGTGCTACTACTTCATTGTGTTGTGATAAAAGTATACCGTTTGATATACCTACATATCCTGTACCAACTATTGCTATTTTATATTTAGATATCATTTTCACTCCTACTATTAATTAAACTCATACTAGCATTTTTTTGTGTCAAAGTTATGGTATTACTATACATTTAATACATCCTTATAGATATTTCTATAGTTTACTAAATCTTCTTGAAGTGAGTCGTACTCTTGCTTTTTTCTATCGATGAACTCTTCTGTTATTTTTATCTTGTGTTTTATACCATCTTGGGTAAGTAGATATTGGTATTGTTTTTTATTTGTACTTGTAGCAAAGTTTTCTGCTTTTACTAAACCTTTTTGTATTAGTGCTTTCATGATGTAGTTCACTTTACCTACACTATGACCTATATTTTTGGCAATAGTCTTTTGTGAGATAGTTTGGTTAAGGTTTTTTAATACTAATAATTCTAAATATTGTTCATTCATAGTTTGAATTTTAGCTAAATAGGCTTAGGAGTAGCTTAAAATGGGGGGGGGAAATTTTTGAGGAATTGTAAATTTTAATATTTTTTATATAATAAATTATCAATAAATATATAATCTTCATACTTCAATTGTATTTATATCATCCATAAGGATCAACAGTATATATCAAAAAAATAATAAATTATATGGAGAAAATTATGGAAGAAAAATATAAAAATGAAGTGATCGGAAGATTAAGAGATACTGTTGATATGCTATGTGATATCTATATGGAGGCAGAAGAATTTGCCAATAAAAGTGATGATGTAAATTTTGTAAAAATTGTCAATAAACTTGAGGTTATAAAAGATAGACTACTAAATCATAATTTAGTAGAATTGGATGCTATAAAATAGCTAATCATATGAGTTGGGATATATCTATCTTAGCTCCATATTTAAGCTTGTAATTTTGAAAAAGTAGTGTTAGATATCTAGTAGCTGTGCAGTTGCTTTGTAGTGCATATTTTTTAATCATCTCAATAAATACAGGATGGATAAATAGCTTTATTCTTTTGCTTTTATTTTCTATTAGTGAAGTATCTATGCTTGAATTAGCTATAAAAAAAGTTTTGTGTAATAAAAAATGATTTTTAATAACAGTCTCAAAAAATCTACTTCTTGTAACTTCATTGCTAATTGCTCCTTGATTTATAAAGTCTATTATATTTGAATAAAATCTCCAATCAGGTATCTGGATTCTTCTGTTTGGATTTTCATTGTAGGCTTTAGATATATTGTCACCTTTTTTGATAACTTTTCCATAGTATCTTGATTTTTTTTTTACTCCTGTCATCTATCTCTCCAGTAAATTTTCTAGCTCTTCATCGCTCATAGCTTCTAACTCTTCATCTGTATATGCTTTTGTATTTGAATTGTGTGTAGTGATATGTTTAATCTCTCCATATAAAGTTTTAATAGTAGTTGTTAGCATATTGTGATGTGTTGCTACTGTTCCAATATTTTTGGCTACTTTTGCAAATCCTTCACTTCTTAAAATGTTTTCAGCTAGCATAGTTTGGAGTGTATTTTGATGTAGGACTTTAAAAGCTAGTTCTTTTCCTACAAGGTGTGAATACTCATTAAGTTGTTCAGGTGGTAAGGTGTTTTTATCATTATTTACAAGTGTTGCTTTTATAACTTCTTTTGCATCTTCTAGTGGTAGAGTTTCATCTATTAGTTTTTCTATAGCTATCTTTTCATTTTCAAACTTATTTTTAATCCACTTCTCTTTTAATACCCACGATTCAACTGTCTTTGCTGATATATCACAACCACCAAATCTATCAAGCACTTTTGCAACACTTAGAGTGCTTGATTCATAAACTGCTCTTATTTCTAGTTTGAGTGTTTTATCTATTGCCACAATTCTCTCCCATTAAAAATTAAATATTCATAATTCAACATTATCAAACGCCCCTCCATTTGGTTGATTTTTTTGCTTTCATTCTTTTAGATATTTTCTTTATAGTTTTAATAATAGTTTTTTTAGAAATAGCAAAAAGCCAAGTAGAAGCGATACTATCTATACAGTTATCAGTGTTATGTTTTTTCTCAGGGTCAAATGCTAAAAATTCTTTTATGGCTTGATTTACAAAATCAGTATCACATCCTTTGTAAAACTTTAATGTGTGTTGTTCTAGTGGTACGGTCATATATTTAATCTTATTATTTTTTGTGATTTTATTATTTGGTTTATATATATTTATTGCGTTTGATAATAATGGTTTGTTCTTTTCTCTTAGCTTTGCATTGGTTTTTTGTATCTCTTTTTTTAGAACCACTCCAGGTTAGTGATATAACATATATTAGAACTCATGAGGGTTGGTTATTTTTAGCTACAGTAATTGACCTATTTAGTAGGAAAATTATAGGATGGGAACAGGACATAGACAAACCACACCATTAATTGTAAAGGCTCTTAAAAATGCAGTTGGTAGAATAGATAGCACAAGTAAAGTTATTTTACATTCAGATCAAGGTAGTCAATATAGTTCATATGAGTA